>OMLO01000307.1_pt1 | contig 29865 bp, 25 predicted proteins | sample 1674811 | NCBI WGS metagenome assembly OMLO01 (sample SAMN06265003, study PRJEB25207) | coral metagenome | isolation source: Coral host | place: Mexico:La Bocana,Puerto Morelos, Mexico | collected 2008-11-13
CTACTACCTACTACCTACTACCTACTACCTACTACCTACTACCTACTACCTACTACCTACTACCTACTACCTACTACTTACTACCTACTACCTACTACCTACTACCTACTACCTACTACCTATTACCTACTACCTACTACCTACTACCTACTACCTACTACCTGCTACCTACTACCTAATACTACCTACTACCTAATACTACCTAATACTACCTAATACTACCTACTACCTAATACTACCTACTACCTACTACCTACTACCTACTACCTACTACTACTACACCTACTACTTACTACCTACTACTACTTCTACTACTACTACTACTGCTACTACTATTGCTACTTCTACTGCTACTACTGCTTACGACTACTACTACTGCTTCTACTACTACTATTACTACTACTACTACTAGTAGTACTTCTACTTCTACTACTACTACCTCCACTACTACTACTACTTCTACTACTCCTACTACTACTACTACTACTTCTACTATTACTACTACTACTACTAGTACTACTACTATTGCTACTACTACTTCTACTTCTACTACTACTACTACTATTATTATTTCTACTACTACCATTACTATTATTACTACTACTACTACTACTACTAGAACTACTACTACTGCGACTACTACTTCTACGACTACGACTACTACTACTACTACTACTTCTACTACTAGTACTACTACTACTACTACTACTACTACTACTCCTCCTGCTGCTGCTGCTGCTGCTGCTTTTACTTCTACTACTGCTGCTACTACTACTACTTTTACTACTACTACTACTACTACTACTACCACTACTACTACTACTACTTCTACTACTACTACTACTACTTCTACTACTACTACTACTACTAGTAGTACTTCTACTTCTACTTCTACTACTACTACCTCTACTACTACTACTACTACTACTTCTACTACTACTACTACTACTACTACTACTACTTCTGTTACTACTACTACTACTACTAGTACTACTATTACCTCCTACTTTTGATCTACTAGTATTATTGCTGCTACTATTACTACTTCTACGACGACGACGACGACTACTACTACTACTACTACTACTATAACAACAACAACTACTACTAGTACTATTACGACTATTTTATTATTGATTGACATCACATGTCAACAAACACAAAAAGGAATGAAGGTAGAAAGGTGGGTGGGTGGGACCTGTACAGTATGCCAATTTTGGCTCAAGGTCTCTGCTTTTCCCCTCCTTAGTGGAGACTAGGAAGAGCGGAGATCAGAAGGTCCTTGAAAGAGACTTGAGGTTTCCGAGAAGGATCTTCGGGAGTGAGTGAGCTCACCCTCCGGCGTCTCATTCGCGATGGCTCTCTTTGGTGAATGGGCCGAACTTGCGAACTTTGATGTCCTGAGTGACATCAGAGAATTTTTCCATGTCCAGGATGAGCTCTGGGACGCAGTCTCCATCCATCTAGGTCAGATGGGGGAACATATCCGTTTGGTAGCTGCTCTACCTGGTTCCGCCATTACGGCGGCGTGTGGACTCACAGTTATGCCAGACGGAGCGGCCCTTTCCCCAATTCAAGCTATTCAAGTGGGGCTGGTGTGGCGAATGGCAAGGAGGATCACAGCCTTCCATGCTGGAACCTTAGAGGAGAACTTCGTAGATGTTGACCCGTGGGCCACTTCGGTGACTACCCAGGGGGAGAAGGACAGAGAGAAGGTTGCTACACCGACTTCTTCGGGAGTCAAGGAAAGAGTACTCAAGATGAGCAACTTACTGGATCAGAGTGACGATTCAGAGCTGCTTCCTCCAGGAGGAGCCGAGGTGGAGAGATGGACTCAAAACTACCTGGTGTTGATGGGGGCACACCCAGATGAGACTGAGGAGCCCACTGCCAATCAGTTGGCAGCCTTGGCCAAACGAACCCTTAGCCTTGATGCAGCACCGTATGCAGAGTTCGCTGTTTGGCTTCCTTATGAAAGGAAGACGTCAAAGAATATCAAGCGCAGAGTCTTTACACCTCTGGGTGATGGAACGTTTCTGCAGCGTGAACTGCCGGGACCCAATTCATACCTGGGGTGGACGGCGAGTTGGAAGGTGTTTAGAACTGCATGCCTTATGCTGGGCATCGCATCGATGGCAGCTTTAGAAGCCTATGCCAGGCACATTGAGAAGCTGGTGATTCAATGGCCACAGTGCTGGGGTCTGATATATGCTGCAGATGACTTGATGAGAGCAGAGAGGTGGGAGAAGTATAGGAGGAACTTCAAGTTGGACTCAGCTCATGGTAGGGAGGTACCTAGAGACTGGGACCCATTGAGACCTTGGAGTTGCATAATGTTTTATGCAACCAGAGACAATCAGTTTTGGAGCGAGAAGGTACACGTCCCAGCCAGTTGTTGGACGGCGGCAGGGGGCAGAGGTGCTCCGGTGGTAGCGTCAGAGGCGGCCGTCACCAGTCATCTGCCAGGAACTTTCAGAGAAGGAAAAGGACATGCTGGCGGAGATGAGGATGAGAAGAGAAGGCAGGCGAACAGAGATAAGAGAGCTGCCAAGAAGAGGAGAGCGCAAGAAGACAGAGAGGAGCTCAAGAGGTTGAAGGGCAACCCGCAGAGCTATGACAAGCCACCCAAGAATGGTGGAGGTGGAAAAGGAAAAGGAAAGTCAAAGGACCAGTCTGGGGAACCCCTGTGTTTCAGTTGGGACTCGGGACAAGGTCCGTGTGCCGATGTTCCCGCAGGTGGAGCATGCAAGTGCACTGTCAAACGTGCACACAAGTGTAGAAAGTGTTTGAGCCCGTCACACAGAAGCGGGGACTGCAACCAATGAATTTTTGTGGGAAAAGTTTTTGGGGTGCGGTCGATCGTGTGTTGTGGGTTGTTGTTTGCGACGATTGTTTTCAGGCATGAGAATGAGTCTTTAGAAGCCTTTAAGAAAACGAGGAAACGAAACGTCACTTACCGCAACTTCGCAGCTGCTGAGTCTCGGCGGCTGGGTTCCGGAGTTGGGTGAACGATGGCGGGCTCAGAGGGGAAGATCTCACTTTCAGAAGGTGAGTCAACTCCGAGAGCTGATGCACCTCAGGATGAGGAGGAGAAGCGTGAGAAGGTGCCGGAACCTCGACAGTCAAGGGTTGAGGAGACCGGCGAAGGTGGAGGAGAAGCAGTAGAAGGAAGAGCGCCTGCAGAGACGTCAGAGAAGGAGAAGGGTCAGGGCCAGGCGAGCTCACCTGCGCCAGAGAAGTTTTGGGTGCCGGAGAGGGTTCAAGAAGTCCTGAAACAGGCTGAGAGCTTTGAGGATTATAAGAAGAAAAGAGTCTTCAGGTACCTGCACCTCTTCTCAGGACCGGAGGACGTCTTGGGAAGAGAACTGAAAGAGGAAGCAAAAAGAAATGGCATGCAGGTGATGGTGCTGGCGTTGGACAAGAAGAAGGACAAGGACCTTGACTTGGCGAAGCCGGAGAGCCAGGAGCTCATTCAAAAGGAGGTGATCGATGGCATGTGGGATGGAACACATAGCGGCTTCCCGTGCGGTTCGTTTTCAAGAGCCAGGCACAATCAAGAAGGTGGGACCACCGCCAGTTCGGAATGCCAAGAGCATTTATGGATTAGCGAACAACTCTCGCAAGGCTCAAGAAGAAGCCGACCGAGGAACCATGATGGCTGTGCACAGTGGTTGGCTACATGATGAGCAGGTGAGGTCGGCGAAGAGACGTGGAGTCCCAGCTGTATCCACTCTAGAAAATCCTCCCGGTGACGAAGTTGCTGGATCAGCGTGGATGTTGCCGGAGCTTGAGAAGTCACTGGCGGACACGGGATCTACGGTGGTGCAGTTTAACACGTGTGCTTTTCAAAGGAGGGTGGCAGAGAGATGGTACAAACCTGCCCGTTTGCTTAGGAGGGTGGGTGGGCAAGCCTATCCGAAATGACTGAGTGTTTGATTGACATCACATGTCAACAAACACAAAAAGGAATGAAGGTAGAAAGGTGGGTGGGTGGGACCTGTACAGTATGCCAATTTTGGCTCAAGGTCTCTGCTTTTCCCACCCACCCACATCCCACAGAGACCTTTCGTGTGGAGGTTTTAGATTGGCGCAGCTGTTGAAGCTGTGTTGAAGTATAAACCCAAAGGGTCAAGGAAGACCATTGGGTGGACACCAACTTGGGTTGCATGTGGCAAACCCATGGCAGTTTCCAACCACTGAAAAAGACCGTTTGCTTAGGAGGGTGGGTGGGCAAGCCTATCCGAAATGACTGAGTGTTTGTTATTATTTCTCTTACTAGTATTCCTTTTACTACCACGTCTACTACTACTACTTCTACTTCTACTACTACTACTACTACTACTACTACTACCAGTACTACTACTATCACTACTATTACTAATACTGCTACTACTATTACTAGTACTACTATTGCTACTACTACTACTATTACTACTACTACTTCTTCTTCTACTACTAGTATTTAATTTTGGTACTTTTGATCTACTACTAGTACTGCTATTTCTCCTGCTTTCTACTTCGTCGAAATAAGAATGTTCGCTCCCCCCCCCCTTCGTGGCAGGGAGGGAAGAATATAACGTGACGGGCGCCCATGTCCGGCAAAAATCTACAGCCTGCCTCACGCGAAACACATAGCAAGTACAAGCCCATCTGAAATTACCGGCCCTACCCCTACCTTCCGGATATGAAGCACATACTGACACCATGCAAAATGTTGTAAAGAAATTCAAAAAGTATCAGCTTACCTACCACTACCTCCACTATCTTCTTGGATATCGTGTGGGGACTGGCACTATATCAAGTAAACTTGGCATTTCCTAGGTATGGGTCTTGGGATTGGTCTGATATTGGTTGAAAAAATTGATCTGATATCGATCCGATATTGAAATAAGGATCAACCCTCCGGATTGAAAAAATCACAGCTTTTACGTTTGAAAAAATTCAAGTTCAATATTATCGATCAGGCTTGATCAGGATTGATTTTTTTCAATATCGGATCCTCAAGGCTCCGATTTGGGGCAGACCGCGATCGGCTCCGGCAGAATACATCTATATAGCAAAAAGGTCCGTCATCATTGCACAACTGGGAATTTATGACTTTGCTTATCAGGATCAGGATGTTTGAAGAGTCACGCACCTCATGAAGAGCTTTGAATCGCGTAGCGCTGAGCCTGAGCCTGCCGAACCGCCTGAGGAGGTTCCCTTTCCAATTTCCAGAGCCGGAGAGGCTCCAAGCCACATAGGTCGGCTATAAGGTCTCTCAACCTGTGTTGGTTCACCGCAGTTTTGGACGTCCGATGAGCACGAAACGACGAAAGGGTTGCGCGAGCGCGCGGCAAATTTGCGTTTCATCACAGTTTTGGGCGTCCGACGAGTACGAAGTGACGAGAGGGTTGCTTCCGTGATCTAGAAAGTTTGCATTTCACCACAGTTTTGGACGTCCGACGAGCACGAAGTGACGAGAAATTTGCGGCGGCGAGCTGAAGAATTTGCATGTCACCACAGTTTTGGACGTCCGATGAGCATGAAGTGACGAGGGGGTTGCGGTGGCGAGCTCAAGATTTTGAATTTCACCGCAGTTCTGGGCGTCCGACGAGCACGAAGTGACGAGGGGGTTGTTTCCCACTGCAGTCCACAAAACCTACCCTGCGGAAAAAAAGAAGAAATAAAATTTTCAAGAAGAGCAGCAGTTTTTCGAAGCGCAGCCTTTATCCACAGCCATGCAGCAGCTATTCTCAGCGGCTCTTCTCAGCAGCCACTTTCAGCAGCCACTCTCAGCAGCTCCTCTCAGCAGCTCTTCTCAGCAGCTCTTCTCAGCAGCCATTCTCAGCTATCATTTTGCTGTGGTCAGGGGTTGGTGGTCAGCTAGTGTCATCAGCTATTATCATCATGTTGCTGTGGTCAGGGGTTGGTGGTCAGCTATTATTTCATCATGTTGGCAGCCATTCTCCGCTATCATCTTTCTGTGGCCAGGGGTTGGTGGTCAGCTATTGTCATCAGCTATTATCATCATGTTGCTGTGGTCAGGGGTTGGTGGTCAGCTATTATCTCATCATGTTGCAGTTGTCAGGGGTTGGTGGTCAGCTATTATCTTATCATGTTGCTGTGGTCAGGGGTTGGTGGCCAGCTATTTGATCATCATCTTACTGTGGTCAGAAGTTGGTGGTCAACTGTGCACACGTTCTTTAGAAGGACCCTTTCGCAACGCTTTCGGGGAAACAGCATTCTTAAAGAATAAACTAATTGGTGTTAAAAGGGCCGAAATGATTTGGGCTCTGCTTCAATCACCCTACACCTTACTTCTTTGCCTTTCCTCCCAACAAAAAAACCGCTACACAGTACTTCTTTTTCTTTCCACCACAAAACAAAAACCAAAACCTTTGCCTTCCTACCTATCCCTATAGTTTCTGAAGGCTTGACAAAAGCTTTATCTACAGTTTTTCATTTTCTTGAAAGGTTCTTTCCAAATACTCAGCAGACCTGGCCTTTGACCTTGGTGACACATAGGCCATGGTTGCTGGTCTGTACCAAAAACATGTACGCAAACCTCTTTGGACAAAAGGTTTGGTAACAAAATATAAAAACAAGGGGCTTGTTATTCATGGTACGTTTGGTCAAAGTCCATGAACAAAACCTACACCCTAGGCTCTTCTTCATGTATGGTCCTTTTGTCAAAGACCAAAGGGGCCCTTCTGTCAAAGACCAAAGAAGCTCTTGTGTCAAAAGTTTTCACGCAATTTAGCAAGTTCGAAGACTTTTTTGTCAAACATTTTCTTCATATTGCTTAGCAGGTCTGAAAACTCTTTTGTCAAAAGTCTCACCTCTTGGAAGCCTTAGAGCCAGCTCTGTTTGCTAGCTGGTTCAGCTCCTTTGCTTCATCTTTCACTTCTTTCAACAAGGCAGCTGCTTCCACCAAGAGGTTTTTGGGACCGTTCCTTCTTAGCCAGCACCAGCTTCACCAACTCCATCTTTTTGTTGAGCTTTGAAAAGAGGTCCCCTGCGTCTTTTTTGCCAGCTTTGGTCATCATCCTCTTTGCTTTCTCAGCACTCTCCAAAGCTGCCTCCTTCTTTAGCTTTAGCTGATTGGCGCTGGGCCCTTGCCTTCTTGGCTTTGGTCAACACTTCCTTCCATTGTTCTTCTTCAGTTTTTTCCTCTTCTTTTCATTCACCATCCCCATCCTCTTTGCCTTTGATGGCCAAAGGGCCCTCCCCTTTTCCTTTCTTGCCTTTGCCAAAAGCTTTGGACTTTCCTTTTGCCCACCCCTCCACCTCTTCGAGGTGGCCTGAGCCATCCAAGTTCCAGAGGCCATCAAATTCTGTATCCTCTTCTTCTGTCGGCTCGTACTCTTGCTGTCTTGTCCAGTGCTGGGATGTCTTCATGTGGGTGGTCAAGGTGACATCTCCTTTGTCGCAATAGTCCATGGGTCATGGTGCCATGCCACCCTTCCAGACTGGACGTGTTGCCAAAACTCATCCTTGCCAAACCTCTGGATCATGGCTGTTTCTGATTTCCATTTTTGCCTTTTGTCAAGGGAATTGGATTGTGCCACAGATTCTTTGCTTTGAATGGATCTAGGCACATTGGTTCTGACCAAGTGCATGGCAACCTGCAAACGCTTCTCTCCCTTGCTCAGCTTTGCAACTCTTTCTGCTCCTTTCTTTGCCCTTCATGCTCACTTTGTGCTTGGACCAAGCCTTGGAATGTTCTTCTTTGGTAAGCATTCCTTTCAAGTTGTTTGCTGCATCTTCTTCTGTATCTGCTCCTTCCGCAGCTTTGCGAAGCTTTTGGGCTAAGGTCATCTTTCCCAGCTTTGCCAGCATATTCTTTTTCAGAACTTCTTTCTTCACTTTCATTGCCTTGCTGGTGGAGGCTTGGTTCTTTTTCATAGCAGAGGTTCCTTTTGTCAAAGAACATTTTTTACTGGGTCCTTTTGTCAAATACCCAGGTTTCTTGGTTCCTTTTGTCAAAGATTTTTTTCTTTGAATCCATTGCGGTTTTGGCTTTGGGGGCGATGATCTGGGCTTGGATAAACAGCTGCAGTACAAGAACTCACCTGTCTTTGGTTTTTTTGTTTGTGGATTTGGTTTTTTGTGATCATTTTGTTTGGTTTTGGAAGAAAAAATTAGTTTTTTCTAAAAACCATATTTTTGATTTGCCATGGAAAAAATTCTCCCATTTTTTTGGTGGTGAGTATCAGGAAATAAAACTCTTAAATTCTTCCAGGATTGGTCCATGGGGTTTGGATTGATCTTTTTTTGGCAGTGAAGGATCTCCTATGGCACCTCTCTTTTGCCAAAAGAGGATTGGGAATCTAGAGTTTCTTTAGAACTGTGCCCCACAAAAATGCGACTGAAGAATCCATAAGTCCAAGATCAACCTTCGGAAATCTAAAACAAAATCATGAGGGACAATGCCAGGAAACATCTGTAAGGTGGGATTTGAAAACTTGAATGCTTATCATCCACCCCCAAAAACAATCCCTTGTAGAGATGACTCAGTTGATCTTTGGGTCGCCCATCCCCTTCACCAAAAAGAATCTGACAAGCTTCAAGGTTTTTGCTGCCTGGATCTGGTCTACTCCAAGGTTCCTGATTTCTTTTCCCTTTTGTCAAAGGAAAAGCGATGATAAAAAAAAGGCAAAACAAACGCAACCCCACCAGAAGGCAAAAAGGGTGCCCTTACTTGAAACCTCTTTTGTCAAAAGGCTTGCAAGATTTCTGTGCAAAAAATCTACCACCCAAGAGCTTGTCTTTTGTCAGAAGGTCTTGGGTCCATGATTTGTTGGGTGTCTGCAACCTCTTTTGTCAAAAGGTTTCGGTAGATTGAATCATGATTTTCTTTTGGGTGGTTTTTTTTACAACAGCAAAAAAACACCAAGCAACAATTTGATTGTATGAAAATAAGTATTTGCTTGTATACTTGGAAAGAAACATGGGTGGTTATTGATACTGTATTATTTTATTATTTTTGAATAAAAAACCATCCCAAAAACCATGCATCTACACTTAGGGTTCACCTCCACAAAGAGCCTTTTGTCAAAGCTCTCCATCTCTGCAAGGAAGGTTTTCTTGGAGGAGCTTTTTGTCAAAGCTCAGCAAGGCTTTGGGATGACAAAGGGCTTTTTGTCAGCCAAGGGCTTTTGCTGCAGCCCTGACCTCCTGATCTCGTTGCCAACCGCAATAGCTTAAGAGAAGGAGGTCAAACCCATGGGCTGACAGCTTCAGCAGTGCGTCCTTGTTGCACTGCGGAACACCTCTCCCAGCCAGGTAGGTTGTATTAAACCAGTCCACTGCCACTCTGTGGCTGGGCTTTCCTCCAAACAAACCTCTCAAGTTTGTTCTTGGGATTGAGGTCAGAGGGTTCCACCCTTTGACCTGGCACATAGCAGCGGTGCTTTTTTGGCAAGGGCACCATGGATGCACCCTCTGGTTCTCTTTTGTCAAAAGAACCTGGTCAGAGCCCTTTGGAGGTGTTCCTTGCCCAGCTGCTGCTTTGTCAACAGCTTTGTTGGGCTTCTCTCCTGCAGCTTCTCTTGCCTCCCTTTCCTTTTGTTCATTTTTTTGGGATTTTTTCTTGTTTCCTCCCATGCTTTCAAGGCAGGTGTTTCCTTCTTCACGCCATCCAGCGGGTGGGGAAGTGTTTTGTACACTTCTTCTCTAAATTTTTGAAACAGGTGTTTTGACCACACTTTTACCGTTGCCTTTGCCAGGAAGTGTTTTGTCAACACTGGCCTCCTCCTTAGCAGGAGTTTGGCTTGAGGAGGGAAGTGTTTTGTCAACACCTCCTTCCTTTTCTTCTTTTTTCTCCATCAAGGATTGGATTTCCTCTGCTGTGAGTTTCTTGGATTTTCGGTTGGAGCCTGCGTATTCCTTCCAGTAAATTCCTTTGCTTATGGCATCCTCACTCTGCTTGCCCTTTTCCTTGAACTGCTCACGCCTTTTGGCACTTACAGTGCCAGAGCCGAACTCCTTGCCTTTGCTGTTCTGCCCAGGTTGTTTCTTCTTGGTTGGCATGGCAAGCAGAGGGAAACCTCCTTTTGTCAAAGAAGGAAACCTCCTTTTGTCAAAGAGGTTGTTTTGAGGAAAAAAGGTTTCCCTTTGGTCAAAGGAAGTTTAAGGATCGCGAACAAAATTGAGCCGCAGGCTTGGGGTGCACACCTTTTTTCCAAGACACAATTCACCCTGGGCACAAAGACAAAATCGGGGGTAGAAGACACAACTCCATTTTTTAAGTAAAGATTTAGGGGGTCAAGTTAGGGTAGAACCAAATCCCAAAACAATTCCTTCAGGTGGAACCCTTTCCCCAAAAATTAGAGGTACCATATCTCAACACAAAAATTACAGGTGCTTCAATTTTTTTGAGGGTGCTCTAAAAACTTGATAGCTATCATTTCAGGTCATCCCACTCACCCCACACTACCTCAACCAAAACAAACCCTTGATTGTTTTCATCGTACAGACATTGCAGTTCTGTTTCAATCCTCTTTGGTCAAAAGGGATGGTGTTTTGTTTTGTGTTTAGGGGGCTTTATGTTTTGATTAAACAAAAGAGTGTAAAAACATCCGAAGTATTATCTACACTTCTTTTCAATGAAACATGTAAGCTTAGGAATACAACTATTTAAATTCTTTTCTTCTAAACCCTCCAAAACACACCATCTACAGTCAAACTAGGAGCCTTTGGTCAAAGCTCAGCCTACCAGCCTTTTGTCAAAGCTGAAATGGCCCAGCCTTTGGTCAAATCTGGGCCAAGGTATATATACATTACTGTAGGTGAAAAAACCACAAAAATGAAGGAAGTTCTTTGGCCAAAAACTTCCTATCCTTTCCAAAAAACTTCGACTTGGCCTGGAAGTTTTTCCAGCCTTCTTTTTATTTCTTTCAGAATCTCCTTGTACATAGGGTGCCTTTTCTTTGTGGTCTCCACAATGAGAGACAGCTTGCCCTCTTTTTCAGTGGTGCCACAGATATTTGTTCTCCAAGGAAGGAGCCTTGCGGGTTTCTGTCACCCTTAGCTTTTGCCACTTCTTTCTTTCTTCTTTGCCAGCTTTGCTAACATTCCCTTTTGTCAAAGAAGTGTCCTTGGCTTTACTCTTATTTCCTTTTGTCAAAGAGGCAGGCTTCTTGGTTGGGGTTGTTTTCTTTTTTTTAAGCCAGCTGCTCCTTCAAATTATCTCTTGTTTCCAACTGGCTTTTCTGCCAAAACCAATGCCCCTTGCCCTGGCCTTCTTCTGAGGAATGAAGGCTTTGGCAATGCCTTTGGCCTGCTACTTGCCCCTGTTGTCAAAGAGCTACTCGATCAGGTGTGTCAAAGCAACTTGGCATTCCTTTGCTGTTCAGGCTGGCGTCACTTATTTCTTTTTTTCAACCTACATTTTGTCAAAGGAGCTTCTTCTACAGGCAGTACCAAAGCTTCAGAACTTTTGCAACTTTCTGGGTGGCTTTTTTGACCACCTCTTGCAATTGCAGATATTCTGCACCGCTCAATCTGGCAGCACACTGCTTGAGATCTGAACCAGTCAGCCTTCTCACAGGATATAGGATGACAGTGATGCGTTCTATTTTCAAATTTGTCCATACAGAGCCAGAAAATTTGGTGTCATTCAATTGAGGTTCCTCCATCAAGACACCGAAAATAGCTTATCTCAGGCAGCTAGGAAGAATTTCACAGGTGCCTTCCAAGTCAACTAATGATCGAACCAAAGGCAATATTTTCAAAAGGCCTTTTGGGTCACATCCTTGGCTCTTGGAAATTTGCTCGTCGCTCCCTAAATTTTTCAACAGAGCCTTGTTTTTATTTATTGCCTAACTTATTGCTTTTAAGAGCAGACCTTCATCCACCAGTGGTTTTGGTGTGTGTCTTGCACCACCTTTTGCCATTGCTCTTGCTGTGCAACCTTTTGTCAAAGTTGCACAGACAACACAAACTAACCTCTCCCTTTGGTCAAAGGAGCTATAGAGAACAGCTTAAGCCAAAATCTAGGACATGTATTATATCAACAAAAATGACCAAAAAACACCTTCCAATACAATTTTTAAAATCAATATTGAAATCAGTGAAAATATATTTTTTCAGTGAAAATGTGATTTTTCAACTCATATTGAAAAAATCAATAAAAAAAGGACCAAATCAATATCAATAAAAGAAGTATCTAGGATATTGATCAGGATCATTATCCGATCCCCAAGGTATGAAAAGTGGGATGCCAGGAGTAGGATCTCCAGCTTCCATGCAGCAAGTTGAGGTTTTTGCCGGCTCCAGCTTCTTTCTGAGCATGAACAATACCGAGGCGTAGCTGGATTTATGTTGGCACATGGCGGAGCCCCAATCTCTTCGACTTCAGGGAGGCAGCCGTTCACATTGCTTCTAGCGCCGCAGAAGCTGAACTGATTGGATATGCTGAAGCTCAAAAACCAGCAGAGAGCCTTAATCAACTACTACAAGTCTTTGGTTGTGACACTGGCTGCAACATCTACGGAGATTGTGTTTCTGCCCGGTAGCTGGCTACCAGTGACTGCAGAACATGGCAAACTCGCCATCTCGGGTTGAGACGCTAAACTGAGGGAGGTGCTGCGGTTGAGTCGAAAACTTCGAGATGGCCGAAAAACACCAGTACGTGCGGAACTTCGACACGTGCCAGGTCCACATCGTGTGGCGGAGGGCTTAACAAAACCTTTGCAGGGTCAAGGATTTCGACAGTTCATCAACAAGCTGAACTTGGTGGAGGCTTCAATGAATGAGAAAGAAGATCCCAAGGTCCTAAAAGCTTAGACCAGTTCTTCGATGACTACTTCAAGGAGCATGTCATGGTGGGTTAACTTTTTGGTCTTGGGAACTTTGTTGGTTCATCTTAGCTGTGGCGAAGATGGTTTGTCGTTCACGCAAAGAACAAGGGCAACCACGAGTTTGTGCTTCTAGAGGTCTTCCTGAATCAGATCCTTCAAGAGATCAATTTCCGGTGGCACCTCCGACTAGGCCAAACCCTGAGCATCGGATATTGATGAGGATCAATCTTGGTTTTCAAATATTGATTTTCAGTTAAAATCAATTACCATTATTGAAATAATCAATATCCAAATCAATCAAAATTTACACAACTTTAAGGGTCAAAATCAATACCAAAATTCAATATATTGAGGTCAAAAAATCAAGTGAAAAATCAAACAAATCAATATCAAATCAATATCTTTCAACATTTATTTTCCCAAAAAACATGAAACACGCACCCTCCCACCCCAGGTTCCAAGAAGCAGCGTCTGTCTGGGCTGCAGTGAAACAAAAACTTTTTTCAAAGGCTGTTTTTTTTCAAAGACTCTCCACCTTTTCAGCAGGTCTTTTTTTCAAAGACTCTTTGTTTTTATTGCCTGTCTGTCTTTTTTTGCAAAAACTCTCCATCTTTTCAGCAGGTCTTTTTTTCAAAGCTTCTTTGTTTTTTTTGCCTGTCTGTCTTTTTTTCAAAAACTCTCCATCTTTTCAGCAGGTCTTTTTTTCAAAGACTCTACTCTCCATCTTTTCAGCAATCTGTCTTTTTCTCAAAGACTTTTTTCTCACCTGTTTGTTTTTTCAAAGGTGTTTTTTGCAAAAGACAAACAGAGCAACACTGGTCGAACAACCAGAAAGGTTCTGGTTGGACAACCAGTGTTGCTCAGTTTGTCCATTGCCAAAGTATATTTTTGAAGACCTTTTGTAGTCTTTCTTGTTTCAAAGACATCCTTTTTTCCAAAGGGTCTCCTCAAGTAGTAGTTTCTCTTTTTCTCAAAAAGCATCGGCCTTTTTCACAAAGATTCACCTTTGGCCCCATCTTTTTTGCAAAGATTAGTCTACCTTCTCCCACTCCACCCCATCTCTTGTCAGGAGGAGGTGAAGCATGCGTGCATATTTTGCAGCAAGCTTCACAGTGATCCTCTGGCATTTTGTGCCAAATGAAACTGAATGACACATCTGGGATATCTTTCCAACAAAATCTTCACCCTGCCAACAACTGTGGCATTTGGGGTTGCAATGAAGGCTGTCTTTCACCAAGTGATAAAGCATATGATGTTTGAGAACTATGTGGAACAGGGCCCTGCCCTCTTTTTGTGCCCAATCATTGAGTTTTTTAAAATTTGGAAAAAGTCTTTGACCAAGCACATCCCCTTTTGCCACTGCTTGTGTGTCAAAAACATTCCACATTCATCCCAGAGGCTCACCAGATCTGTGATTGCAGATAAGGCTGCCAGCATTGGGGTGTGGATGGCCATGTTTTTTCCAAGCAGTCTTTTGAGCACTTCCAACATAGGCTTGGCCACATGCTTTGCTTCCCCTCCTATGCAATGCAAGATAGAAAGCATTGCTAGCAAATTTGTAAGCCTCACTTCCACTTTTTGCAAGCGGTACTCTTGCTGAATTTCATTGAAAAACAAGCTCAATCTTTTGGCTGGTGTCTCTTTCTGTGGAGCATGTATTGGATTGAACCAACAAAGATAGTGCAACAAACTTCCTAATAAATGTGAATAAATTCCATTCACAAAAAGAATGTGCAACATGTCCCCTTTCAAGTTTCTGGAAGTGACACCTAGCACATTGAAAAGGGGGTGATGACTGAGTGGTTCCTTTTTTGCAAAGGTTGCATCCACAAAAGTCAAGCCACTGAACTCAAAGCCCTTCAGGTGCTCCTTGGTGCAATTGCATTGGTAGCATGGACTTGCCTTGGTCCAGTGTCGCATCCCCAAAACATTGCAGAAAAACTCATGATCTCCAATGACATGCCAAGGTGTGGCCTTCCAGCCTTGCTCTGTCAAGGGCATGCCAGCATATTCATGCAGCCCATTCCCCTTTTTAGGGGGTTCCCATAGGGATCATGTGTTGGGTGGAGGCCTTTTTGCAAGGCCTGGAAGGACCAAGTGATCCATTCCCACAACTTTGGCCATGTTTGTGGGCATGTTGAACTTTTTGGAAAACATGCCAGAAGAAGGTGATGTTCAAGGCTGCCATGGTCAAAGGGTGGAGGTTCTTCTTCCAATTCCCCTTTTTCTGGGTTCTCATCTCCCAGAGTGGTCAAATGGGCAAGTTCCTGGATACAAGTGGCTGAAAGCTTTCCTTGAGACCACAGGGTCAATAGTTTTGTGGCCAACTGGCTTTGGCCCCTGTTCAAGACTTTAGGGTCTTTCTGGAAAGCTTTGCCAGTTTCAATGTCAAGCTGGTGGCCTCTGATTCTTTCGCAGGACATATTGCAACTTTTTTTTTTCAAAGGATCTCTATTCCAACCCTTTTTTACAAAGGACCCTGAAACCTTTTTTTTCAAAGGATCACTTTAACCTTTTTCTCAAAGGATCTCTATTCCAATCCTTTTTTACAAAGGACCCTGAAACCTTTTTCCCAAAGGATCTAAGTTTACCCTTTGTTCGGCCCTTTTTTCCAAAGGGTGTTTCAAGTTTGTTCGACCCTTTTTCCAAAGGGTGTTTCCCAGTTTGTTCGAGCCAGCTGAAAAAGGGGTTGCAGGTAGAACAGCAAGTCCTTGGAAAAAGAAACTTTACATACCTTCCAAATTTATTGTGAAAAAACAACATACAGTTTTTCTGGGGCCATTATTAAACAACAGTTCTTCACCTACCATTCAACCTCCCTTTCCCCACCCAACGCAGCAGTTCTTTTCAGACCACCAGTTAGATCTATCCTGCTGTACATGCTATGGAACATACCTTTTTCACAAAGGCACCTTCTTTTGAAGAGGCTCCATAGGATCAAAAAACACAACCTTTTTTACAAATGTCTTTCTGCACAATTCAACCCTTCAGACATTCCTTTTTTTAACAAAGGACCTCTTTATCGGCTGCGCTTGAGAAACCACACCTTTTTCACAAAAGTTGCGCTTTCCTTTTTTCAAAGGGCCATACCCAAGTATCGGCCAAAACTCAGAAACACCTTTCCAAACCTTTTTTTCAAAGGACTTGATTCTTCTTTTCATTTCTTTGTCTTGGTGGATTGAGCTCTTCTGGAGGCTGCCTTTGAAGGTGCCTTGGAAGGTGCCCTATATTGGCCAGCTGGACCAACTCCTTCACATGATCCTTGGCAGCTTTATTGGCTTTGGTCACTTCTACCAGCAACTCCTTCAAAGCTGGCAAGCCCAAGCGCTGCTTTGCACAAACATCCTTTAGCCTTTTTGCAAGGCTTGTCAACTCTTGCTGCTGCCCAAAGCCCTTCTGCTTTCCTTGCTTGGTCAGCATGGTGGAAGCTTTCACCAATGCATCCTCCATGACCACCAGTCATATCCCTTGCCTTTTTTGCTTTTTTCATTGCATCTTTCATTGCTTCATCTGGGTCTTCTTTTTCAGAGGCTCCTTCCTCTTTTTCAGAGGCTCCTTCTTCCTTGTCTTTGATGGCTGGCAAACCATCTCCTGCTTGGCCCTTGCCTTTGCCTTTTCCTTTTCCCTTTTCATTGCCTTTTTGCAAGGCATGCCCTGTGTTGTCCAACCTTTGCAAAATGTTGGAGGCAGGTTTGGACCACTGCTCTTGGAAAACCAACTCATCTTCTGAGGTAGGCTGGTATTCCATTCCTTGCTTCCAAGTGTTTCCCTTGAAAGCTTTCTTCAACTTTTCAACGTCTTGAGTGTCTGTGTATTCCCAAACACCCCAAGTTGAAGATTCTGTGCCCTTGATCTTCCCTGCGTCCAAGTGGGCCCAAATCTCATCTTCTGTCCGCTCCTCCAACAACTTCTTCCAACTCACCCACTTCTCCCTTTGCAAGTGGGAGGTTTGTGCCCCCACCTCTGTGGACTGGTGGTGGAACTTGGGGGCTTTTTTCTCCAAGAACCACAGGGCCACAGCTTGGCTTTTCTCCTTTTTGCTTTTTTTTTCATGTTCTTTTTGCTGCTGCTTGGATTGGCTTCTCAAATAGGTTTGGTGTTGACTACATACCTTTGAGTGCTCCTGCTTCGACATCATTTTTTTCAAAGATTCTGCAGCAGCTTCTGGTTCTTCTTCTTCTGCTGCCTTAGCCCCTTTTTCCTGCAATGTCATATCCTCAAGTTTGTTGAGGTTTCTTCTGGTCAATGCAGCGGCTCCCTTTTTTGCAAAGGGTCTTTTCAAAACCTTTCCTTTCTTTGGACCATCTTTTTTCAAGTGGTCTTTATTTACTTTTTCATTTCTTTTTTCCAGCTTTTCCCATCAAAAGTTTTTCTCAAACCTTGCCATTTTTTTAAGAGAAACTTTTTTTCAAAGTTTGCTGGTGCGCACTTTTTTTCCAAAAAGTATACCTCTTTTTCAGGGATTGCCCTTTTGGTTTTGGAAACTATTGCCCAAATTTTGAGCCGAAATTCTGCTACACAACATGTTTTCACAAAAAAATCAGACCAAAACCTAGCAGAAAAAAAACAAAAATCTGATCAAAACTGATCAAATCTGATCAAAACTGATCAAATCTGATCAAATTTGATCAAAACCACTATTTTGATCAGATTTGATCAGGTTTGATCAGGTTTGATCAGATTTGATCAGTTTTGATCAGTTTTTTCTCTTTGGATTTTTTTAATTTTATTCTATTTTTTTTGGTGAAATCTTAGTATTGCAACTATATTTTCCTCAAAAAACTCCTTGAAAAAAGGAAACCTCTGAGGTGGCAAGGTCTTAAGCCCTTACATTTCATCTTTTAAATGTCCCATATTTGGGGATGCCAAAGAAATAAATGTCCAAAAAATAGTTAATCAAATCATTCTCTATTATTTTTGGTGTGTTTTTTGGATATCCCAAAGGTAAAATAAAACCAATCCCCTTTCCATTTTTCGAAGATTTTTTGGATAAATATCACAGAGGTATAGTAAAAGCAAATTCCCTTTCCATTTTTCCAATGGATTTTTTTGATAGATATCTAAGAGGTATAGTTAAACCAAATTCCCTTTCCATTTTTCCAATGGATTTTTTGGATGCAAATCCTGAAGGTATAGTAAAACCAAATCCTTACCAATGGATTTTTTTTGGGATGCAAAATCCTGAAGGTATAGTAAAACCAAATCCCTTACCAATGGATTTTTTGGGATGCAAATCCTGAAGGTATAGTAAAACCAAATCCCTTACCAATGGATTTTTTTTGGGGTGCAAATCCTGAAGATATAGTAAAACCAAATCCCTTACCAATGGATTTTTTTGGGATGCAAAGCCTGAAGGTATAGTAAAACCAAATCCCTTACCAATGAATTTTTTTTAGGATGCAAATCCTTAAGGTATAGTAAAACCAAATCCCTTACCAAAACTAAATCACAAAAAACTGTTTCAAAGGGTTTGGGGGGCCAACTCCATCATAAACAAAACAATCTTTTTTCCAAAGGTTTTGCCATTTACATTCATTACCCTTAGCCTTCCCCAACAAGCTTTTTTTTTTAACCATCTCCAGTTGGTCGGATCAGGTTTGCAGCCTGGCAGCTGGGCAAGCCTCCTTTTTTTCAAAGGATCCTCCTTTTTGGAGGGATCACTCACCCAACTGCCAGAAAAAACTGCTTTTTTAAAAACACAACATGGATAAGATATCAAAAAATGAAACCTATCTATGTTGTTTTGATTTTTCTTCAAAAAATGACTTTACTTCTTTTAATTGTTCACAAAAATCATATCCAACCATGCTTTGACATGCAGCTGTTTGAATTAATGCCTCTTTTTCAAAGGCTCCAGGGTGTGGCCTTCCAACATTCTTCCGAAACACAATACCTTTTTTCACAAAGGTTGGTAGCATGGGTTTGCCTGACCTTTTTTTCAAAGGCTATCACCTGTGATATGCTTTACCTTTTTCTTCAAAGGCTATTCCCAAGGTGTTGCCTTTTTTTTGCAAAAGGTCAGGGGCCCATTCTTATCAAAGCCTGAGCTGCCTCTACAAAGTCATTGTAGACAGTCACCCCCTGCTTTTGGAAATAGCTGTGGTCCTCATGCCATGTGGCAATTGGCATCACCCACAGGCCCTTCTTATAAGCTTCCCAAAGGATTGATGAGTTGTCATCAATCGCAATGTCAATGCCTTTTTTCAAGGCATACTCCACCTTTCCACCTCCCCCACACCTTTGCCTGCAGAAATGTTCCACTCCTTCACCTCTTGCTCCCTCTTCCACCCACAATATGAAACAAGGTGGTTCTCAAAGCCTTCTGCTTGCAGGTCCCACAAAGCAGCAATGTGGCTGTCACGTACCTTGTCCTGACCCCACTCGCTGATCTGAAAAACCCCATGCCAATCTATGGCCACAGGGGCCTTTGCCTTTTTTTGCAAAGGCTCTTTGTGGACCTGCCTTTTTCAAGGGATGCCTGTGGGGCTGGGCTCGAGCTGGAGCTATTGCTGCTGCTGCTGCCCAGTGGAACATAGCCAGGTTTTGTTTTTCTTTTTGCTGCTGGCTGTTTCCTGGGCTCTGCCTTTTTTTCCAAAGGCTCATTTGTGTCTTTTTTACAAGACTTCCTTTTGCTTTCCACCAGCGCCCATTCCTCTTTTGCAGAGGCTTGCTTTTCCAGAAGCTGCCAGCCAACAAGCACTTCCTTGTATGTGGCCTCTGGTCTGCTTGGCTGCTCTTTCCTGGCAGGTCCATCTTTTTCAGAGGATCCCTTGGCTTCTGCTGATGCCTCTTTTGCAGAGGCTGCCTTGTCTTCTGCTGCTTTCTCTTTTTCAGAAGGCCCAAACACTTTTTTTGCTGCTGCTGCTGCCCCTTTTTCAGGGGCTGCCTTGGCTTCTGCTGCTTTCTCTTTTTCAGAGTGTGCTTGTGCTGGCTTGGCTTCTGCTGCCTCTTTTGCAGAGGCTTCCACTTTAGCTTCTGCTGCCTCTTTTGCAGAGGCTTCCAGTTTCTTTTTTTCTTCTGCCTCTTTTACAGAGGCTTCCAATTTTGCAAGCTGAATTTCTGCCTCTTTTGCAGAGGCTTCTTTTTCTAGCCTGAGGGCCTCTTGGTCCCTCTTGGCCTTTCTGGCCTGCCTCTCCTCAGGGGTTTCCAGGGCCCTCCTCTCCTGCCTGGCCCTGGTGGTCCTCCCCTTCCCCTTCAACCTTCCAGATTTGTTGTAGGGGTCCCACCATGTGGGATCTTGCTCCCATTTCTCTCGATCCCACTTGTACTTGGTGGAAGAGGAGGAGGCAGCCATGCCTCTTTTTCAGAGGCTTCCTCTTTTTCAGAGGAAACCTCTTTTTCAGAGGAAACCTCTTTTTCAGAGGGCGCCTTTTTTGCAAAGGTTTCCTTTTTTAACAAAGGATACCTTAAAAGGTCAAAAGTCGAAGTGTGAAAAAAACTTGAGCTGAAAAAGGCTAAGAGAAACAAAAAACTTGAAACATCCCACACATTCAAACAACCAAACACCTAACATCTCACACATGTTCCCAACCAAACAACTAAACATCTTACACATTCCAACAACTAAACCCCAAAACATCTCAAACATTCAAACAACTAAACTTCCAAACATCTCAAACATTCAAACAACTAAACACCAAAACATCCCAAACACTAAAAAAACACCTAACATTCCACAACATGGCTTCTGTACCCATAGCTGCAGCTGCTACTTTTCTTCTGCTCTGATTTGGTCTTAGCCAAATGTCTAAGCTTGCCATACTGTGATGGCAAACCAAAAAAACTGAACACCTTTTTTTCAAAGGCTGGGTGGTCTGGAAACCTTTTTTTTCAAAGGCTGGGTGGTTTGCCTTACCTTTTTTTTCAAAGGCTGGGTGGTTTGCCTTACCTTTTTTTTCAAAGGCTAGGTGGTCTGTTGACCTTTTTTTCAAAGGCTGGGTGATCAACTGCCTTTTTTTTCAAAGGCTGAATGGCCTGTGTCCTGTTTCACAGGTGAAATTCTTGAGAACTGGGGTACTTTTCACACAGCTTGTCCCTCAGTACAAGGGCCTCTTGCTTGGTCAAGCCCTTCTGTTCACACTGCTCTTTGATGATTTGAACTATTTTCTTGTACTGTGTCGTTCTGCTCACGCTAACTTCGCATATCAACCTTTTCTTGCTTTCACCTTCATAGCATCCTTGCAGGTATGCCCTGGGTTTTGGTTTGTTGGCATCTACAAAGGTGATTTTTCCAAAATCTCCTTTTTGCAGGACTCTTTTCACTTTTGGCTGCTGGTCTTTTTTTCAAAGGCTCTTTTTTCTTTCTTTTTTCCTCTTCATCTGTCAAGCCCATGGCTTCCTGCAGGCTGCACATGGCACCATCTCTTTGCCACAGGGACTTGGGCCTGGAACTGCTTGCTGCTTCCCCACCTATGCTACTCCTTTTTTCCAAAGGGCTCCCAGCACAACTCTTAGGCTTTTTTTTGCCAGGGCTCCCAGCACAACTCCTGCCCCTTTTTTGCAAAGGGCTCCCAGCACAACTCCTGCCCCTTTTTTGCAAAGGGCTCCCAGCACAACTCCTACCCCTTTTTTCCAAAGGATCTTTGACAGCAGGTGGTGATTCCAACATCTTGGGGAAACCTTTCTCATCCAATTCCACTTCAATTTCTGCCTCTTTTCTCAAGGGCTCATCCTTCACCTGAACTTTGGCAACTACTTTCTTTAGCCTGTCAAAGTCTTTGCCACACAGCTTTGCAGCACAGACATTGAGACTTCTTTCATCCCTGGCTAGTTTTCTCACATGGTTCAGTAAGGTACTGAACCTTTCTGTCTTAGTATTCGCCCATGTGCTGCCATTGAAAGAGGTCTGGTTCAGGTCTCCTTTTTTGGAAAGGAGGGACATCAAGCTGCTCCTCAGTGAGGATGTATGAATTTCAGCACATGGTGCTGCATCGATGATGTCTGCAAGCATGTGCCTGCACTTCACTATTCCTTCAGGATTGATAGCTGCATTTCGACTCACCAATTCATATTGCCCCAAATCTTTCACCAGCCCCTGGTGTTTTTCCAACACCTGCAACAATACAGAAGGCTCAAGATATGGCTTGGCAAAATGTCTGGCTCCACCCTTTGGCATGGCTTCCTTTTTTGCAAAGGATGCTGTTCCAAGGAAATTACCTTTTTTGCAAAGGTTGCCCTCAAGAAACCAACCTTTTTCCCAAAGGTTGCTGTTCCAAGGAAATCACTTTTTTGGCAAAGGATGCTTTTCCAAGGAAATCACCTTTTTTGCAAAGGATGCTTTTCCAAGGAAATCACCTTTTTTGCAAAGGTTCCCCAGCCCTCTTTTTTCAGAGGTTGTACCACTCGACTTCTCAACAACTAAGCCAAACAGCTGCAGAAGGAAGCTTTCAAAATCAATACTGACATGGTGTTTCCTTACATGGTGGTACCCCCAAATCATCAATTTTAATAGGGTTTTCCTTAATAAACCATCCATTTTGGGGTACATTTATGGAAACATCCAAATCAATATGAAATCAATACCAAATCAATATGAAATCAATATTTTTTTGACCTAAAAAATCAATATTTTGGTGGTTTCAAAAAATCAATATCCAAATCAATATTTTTTCAATAAGTGTTATTGAATCAGATATTGATTATTTCAATATTTTCAAACCAATCAATATCAATAAAAATATTGATCCAAATATTGATCCTAATCAATATTCGATGCTCAGGGTTGGGGAAGTTCCCTCAAGGAGGAACATCGAGAGTTTCTTCACTTCCTCAACAAGTATACCGAGCACATGGAGAAGTCGATGGAGATGCCAGTCCCAAAGACCAAACAAGAGCCGTATCAGGGCATGGCTGTCCCCAAGGCCAAAGCTGCAACCAAGAAGCAGCCTGGCACCTCACCGGACAGTGGCAAACCATCCCGTGTACCGATCGAGAACGAGAGTCCAAGCGAGTCCGAATGGTCGGAGGTTCAAATGGCCTTTCATCAATCTGCCCGCATGGATCAAATGGTGAATCGCATGGACCAAGTCGAGCAGAAAACATGCAGGACCGCATGAACAACATCGAAGGTGCCCTGACCATGATTGTGAGCCAACTGCAGAGCTTGGGGCTGCAACAGATCAGCCCATCCTGTCAGCAATGACTTCGTCAAAGTACCTAGAGCTTAGGCAATCGTGCGAAGATTTCAATCATTTTTTGAGTTACATTGCTGAAACATCATCGGACGTCAGGACGAATCCTTTCAATGAGAGTCGTAGTGAGCATCAAGGTCCGGATAATCCAATAAAGACTGAAATGATCAACTACATGTGGTCCCAAAGACATCGCATTGCAGAGAAACAATCCTGTAGATATGATCTTATGGAAATCTACTGTTCCAGTGATAGTCAATTGACCAAAGAAGCCACACGTTTGGGTTTGAAAGCAGTCCGGTTTGGATTGAGTCAAGGTGACTTGTCTAATGAAGATGGTAGGCGTAAGCTCTATGAGTACTTGATCAAATATCAGCCTCGTGACATCTGGATGTCACCGTCCTGCAAGGCTTGGTGTCGATGGAATCAGTTCAATGCTTCCAAATCACCAGAAGCCGCCCGTAAGGTGATCAATGCTCGAGAACAAGAAGCCATTCACATGTTAGTATGTGATGCTGTGTGTCAATATCAACTCAGTCTGTACCGCCATTTTCATCTCGAACAGCCTGGTGGCTCCGGCATGATGTATCAGTCCGAGATGTTCCATATCATTGAGAATACATATCGTGCTACATGTGACCAATGCACTGCTGGCAAACTTAGACATCCCAGTACTTTGTTGCCTTTGAAGAAGAACATGCAAATATTCACATCATCACATGTTGTTGCACGTGTCATTGATAGCTGGAAGTGTTCTCGAGATCATCCACATGATCATGTCGCTGGCTCGTTTACCAATGCATCGGGACAACGACAACTTGTCTCTCAATTCACCGAGCTGTATACTGCCACTTTTGCTAGGCGTGTGTGTCGTGCTTTGATGGCCAGTCGAGCGGCAAAGGAAACATCCAAATCTCACCTGACCTTCGTTGAAGACATAAGTGAAAAGGATAATCGTGAAACCAAACGCCGCAGATTGGAAGTAAAGCAGAATCGACCCTCTGCCTTTGAACCTGAACCTGGCCGCAGTGAGGACACTGTGGATTCTTCGTTGCCTAGTGAACCTGTGGTCGATAATCGTACTCTGATGGAAGCAGCTTTAGAAATAGCACCCCGAGTAGGTACATCCATCGTTCAAAATGGTCCCTTCTTTGAAAAGGTGCAAAGCATTTTTAAGAGTCGCCAAATCCGAGTCATTGAATTGTGTAAAGGTGCCGATAGATGTCGAAAACCACCAATTCGTTTAGCACCACAAGAAGCCCCATTCAGAGCTACCATTGGTATCCATAGAGTAACCAAAGCCATTTTCGTAAAAGATTGGGAAAATTGGGAAGTTCTAAGGGGTAGAGGTTTAATTGAAAAGACCCAACCAGCCAGATTACTGGTCACCATTTTTGGCAGTCCTTTGGAGAAAGACATCTTGACCCGACAAGATAAAAGACCCATAGAGACTTCCAATGATGAAGATAGACATAAACGACCCAGAACAGGCAATGAGCCAGAACCCATTGAACCAAAGGTTTGTTCCACAGCTGAGAAGGCACCCAATCAGGATGCCATTGCGAAAGAAACTGCTCCGGTGTTCCAGAGACATGGACCAAAGTTCCAACAGCTCTCGGCTGAAGATCGACAGTGGCTCCAAAAGATCCATGTAAACCTAGGTCACCCTCATGCTGAGCGACTCCGGAAGACTTTACAGTTACAATCGTGCCCTAAGCATATCATGGATGCCATTGATGATTTTCACTGCAGTACGTGTCATGAACTGCAGAAGCCTCGTCTCCCCAGGCCGGCAGCCATATCTGACGTGACTGAATTTAATCAGTGTGTAGGCTGTGACTTGGTGACTTGGTCAACGAAAGAAGGCAAGCAGCACAATTTCTTTCATGTTGTAGACATGGCTACCAGCTTTCAACTAGCACAGCCTGTGTACCAAACTTCCCATGAAGCACTTCAAGATGCCCTTTCTAGGACATGGATGCATTGGGCGGGACCTCCCCAAGAGTTAGTCATTGACGGTGAATCCGCACTTTGTTCAGAAGCTTTCAGTAACTTCGCTCAAAAACATAGTATTAACACTCGGGTAGTCGCTGCATATGCACATTGGCAAATGGGAAAGGTGGAAAGACATGGGGGTATTCTTCAAGGTATGCTGGACAAGTATCATCATGATAATCCAATCCTCGGATCCCAAGACTTCGAAGAAGCCATCCATCATTGTTGCAACGCCAAGAATGCCCTTTCAAGAGCTAAAGGTTATACCCCTGAGATTTTGGTTTTGGGCAAGAGTATTAGGACACCAGGATCTGTAGTTTCCGAACCATATGATGCAGCACAATATCTCTTGATAAATCCTCAAGCCGAAAGCACAGAATTCTATCAACAAATGAAGAAAAGAGAAACAGCCAGAAAAGCTTTTGTCGAAATCGATAATGACCAAGCCATGAGACGTGCAGTACTCCGAAGAATCCGACCACACCGTGGTCATCTTGCTCCAGGCACACATGTCATGTATTGGAGGCAAACCCAATGGCGTGGACCGGGAAGAGTTATCCACCAGGAAGACCAACATGTAGTGTGGATATCACATCTAGGTAAGATCTTTCGAGTTGCACCCGAACATGTAAGACTCTTGTCAGAAAGGGAGATCCAATCATCCTGGAAAACTGTACAAGAGACCAATCCTCTAGAGATGCCTCAAAGGAGTGGACATGGAGTGTTTCAGTATGAAGATCTCATATCACCTGATAACGCCTCTCCTCCAACTGACGGTGTACTGAACCAACCTGAGATTCCAAATGTACCAACCCACGAAGCACCCATTTTCATGGAACCAACACTGGAGAATCAAAGTGGAATAACCCATTCCGAACAGCCAGATGCCGAACCTGATCATAGTCAGACAGAAGGTACCAGTCAAGAACATCCTGGAACACCAACAGGAACTGATGTACCAATCCCTGATGATGCCTCTGAGGATGCCCTGAACTGTGAAGATTATTGGATAGTGAAAAAAGATATGATCACTCGAGTTCATAAGAAGCCACGTAAATCTGTCTTCCGACCATTGGATAGTCCCGATTGTCCCATTGATGTCTTCATGTTGGCCGATGACCGGCAGACTCAAGGCACATTCCAATCTGGTGAAATGTGGCAATATTGCGATAACTGGCCAAGTGACAATGACCATTGGAAGAAAGAACATGAATGGACAGGGTCGACCACCTTTAGGATATTGAATTTGGATAAATCCACAGAGAACGTCCAAAATCAGCATCACGATGCATTTCATCTTCAAGAGGATATGTGTTGGGAATATGAGATTTTCTTAACTGATAGTGATCAACAAGCCATGTTTGATAATCCAACTGAGTGTGTGAGTCTCATTGCATCAGCTGCCAAACGCCAGCGAGCCGAAGTTCGGATGACTGAACTGACTCCGGAACACCGAGCCGAATTTCAAGCAGCTAAGGACAAAGAAGTGTCCCAATGGCTTGACACTGAAACAGTTCGTAAGATTCTCCGATCAAAGATTCCCATTGAAAACATTCTTCGAACCCGTTGGGTTCTGACCTGGAAAGCCCTAGATCCAAGTGACATAAAACAGGGCCATCCCCATCATAAAGCCAAAGCTAGATTGGTGGTTCTAGGCTACGAAGATCCCAACATTGAAGATATACCTCGTGATTCCCCAACCTTACAAAAGGAATCAAGGTCCCTTCTGATCCAATACTGTGCCAGTAAGCAATGGGAGATTCAGTCCTTTGACATAAAGACAGCATTCCTTCGTGGTTCTCGTAGAGACGAAAGATTGTTAGCCATTGAACCCCCCCAAGAAATGAGGGACAAAATGAAATTAAAGGGTGAAGAAATTTGCGAACTCCGAAAATCAGCGTATGGGCTAGTCAATGCTCCGTATCTATGGTTTCAAGAACTTCGTGAAGCACTGATCAATTTGCAATTTGCGCAATGCCCTTTGGATCCTTGTTTGTTTTCCTTACCAGGTCCAAACGGTTCAATCCATGGTCTCGTGGGAATTCATGTCGATGATGGCCTTGCTTGTGGGGATAGTACCTTTGAGAAAACCATCAAGACCCTAGAGTCTATGTTCCCTTTCGGTTCCCATCGTAGAAAGCGTTTTGTCTTTACTGGTATCCAAATTGACCAAGATGATCGAGGAAATATCACACTTAGCCAAGAAGATTATATCAGTAAGATAGAACCCATCTCAATAGATAGGACTCGTAGAAAGAAGGCCACCCTGACCATCAGCGAAGAAGAACGTCAAGGTCTTCGAGGTCTCATAGGATCCCTTCAATATGCTGCCACGAATACAAGACCAGATATCGCAGCCCGATTGAGTTTCCTTCAGTCAAAAATCAACTGTGCCACCATTCAGGATCTCCATGACTGTAACCGACTTCTTGAAGATGCCAAACGTCACCGAGATGTAAAGATTAGATACACGACTATCAACATCCCTGATCTTCGTTTTGTGACCTATTCAGATGCCTCTTTTGCCACCCGGGAAAAACAGCATTCTCAAAAGGGCCACTTTGTTTTAGCGACTCAAAAAGGGATCTTTGATAAAGAGAAGGTTGTGTCAAGTCCCATTGCTTGGAGTTCAAAGAAAATTGACAGAGTAGTTGCCAGTACCCTTGCGGCAGAAACCTATGCTTTATCCAATGCCATTGATGGCATGGAATGGATTCGCATCCTGTGGCAATGGATGGTGAATCCAGAGTGTAATTGGCGAAATCCTGCTGAGTGTCTCAACCGCGCACCAAAATCCATGGCTGTGGTTGATTGTAAATCTCTCTTTGATGTGATAATCAAAAATACCACTCCTCAGTGTAAAGAACATAGGACATTGTTGGAGGCCCTGGTAATAAAAGATCGAGTCCAAGCAGGTTGCCAGATGCACTGGGTTCATTCCGCGGCACAGCTCGCCGACTGTCTAACCAAAGTGATGGACACCACAACGTTACGAAGCTATCTTCAGCATAGAATGTGTTGCTTTCACGATATGCAAGCCGTGCTGCAAGATCGTGCTGATAAGAAACAACAAAAGACTTGGTTGAAAACCCAGATCGAACATGATGTCGACGCATAATTTGTGCAAAACCTGATCCAATATTTTCGTTTATTTCTTCTCTTAAAGAACACTTTTTGAGGAGTGTGAAATCCATGATCCACTTTGACCATAATCATGCAGATCCATCACGTGGTAGGGAGTGAGCACCGTGCGATCAAACCTTTCGGCACAAGCTCAGAGGGGTTCAGGTGGATGGTATCGCGTGCGGTCACGCTTGGTGGAAAACAAGCGATCTGAGCTGGGGACTGTGGACAGTCTTTTTCATCTAGGTCCCGGGGACCATCAATTTCAGTTTGGTTGGTGATTCACATTGGATTGTTGTTGTGAAACTTGATCGGAACTTCTGTTATCAATTCACAATGTAGACATATATATATATACAGACATATGTATACATGTAGATAATGGTATACATATATATATATATAAATATTCCCATCGAATCTCTCTTGATGGCTGCAACATCTAAGAGGAGTGAGTTTCCACTACATCACTGGTACTGGGGGATTGGACCGGAAAAAAACAACAGCAATCACGACAAAGCTGACCTTGTACTCTAGGTGACTTCTTTTCCAAAATAGACGAACTCATTCAGTATTCTTTGCTTCATTCTTGGCTTCAATCTTCAATGTTTAAAAACTGTTGGCGTTACCCTCCAGGAAAAGATCACATATCCCCTTAAATGGTTGCTGGGAAGATGATGTTCCTCTTCCATAGGTGAGATATGTACGTATAGATATGTTAGTTGTCAGGAGACTACGTGAATCTTATATACATCATTCAGCAGGGTTAATGGGTTGACGAATGATGTGACCTCTCTATACCGTGATTCAAGAAGATGTATGTCGACAACAATGGAGACCCTCAAAAAATTGCTCCCGGTTAGTATCATTCTCTAGGGGGTTGAACCACCCCAACTTTAAAATCATGCACAAGTCAAGTTGGATCATAAGCTTGCAGGACCCTGCGGAGCATTCAGAATTCTTCGTTTCCAAGACCTTGTGGCGGGAGGGACTCCAATTGAAGACATATATAAAACTATCTATCTACCCTTCGGCAATCGAAGATAGCACAATATGCAATATGACAATATGTCAAAAAGAAAACTAGATCTACACATATCTACACCTCAAACTTTTTCTTCATCCGTGCCTCAACAATAAGGATGCATCTTTACAAGAGGTATTCTGTTTGACCTCCTTGATTCCCTATTAGGGTTACCCTCTAGTAAACTAACATGGCTAGCTGGAGAATCACCATTCTTCAAATCGTTCTCTTGTTCTGTTGAAAGATCGAAAATGTCCTACAAGATGGGCCAATGGAGTTATTAAGCCCTATAAATGGCCTTTTAAATAAGGCCATGCCCGTAGGTTTTTGTTCACCCCAATACATGGAAGTGTGAAAACCCCTACTTATCACCGGTTTTGGGGGCTCCCGGCAGGGCCACGTCATTGAAGCGCTGCGCAGCACGCGGCTCAGTTCATACCTATCCGTTTCGGGAGGAAAGTTGTAGGTTTCTGGTGGAACCAGCTTGTTGTAGAAATTCGATTCATTGAAGTTACACCAACTACGGCTAAGTTCAGGTTTTAAATATAGGTTCATGTGAAAGTTCACAACTATATTCCATGGTTGGTTACCTGGCAGGTTCAAACAAGGCGTGTTGGAATTCTGAAAGCCCATGACTCGCCTGGTGGAATCCCAGGTAGGCCAAGGAGAGAATGTTACAGACGAAATCCTGGCCATTTGTCAAGTTGGAGCATCTGGAGGAAATTGATCCCCCTGAAATGACATCATGATAAGCTTGCCACATTGCCGCCTGAGAGTAAAGGTATTGCAACTCCAAGTGTCTGAATTT
>OMLO01000308.1_pt1 | contig 29808 bp, 37 predicted proteins | sample 1674811 | NCBI WGS metagenome assembly OMLO01 (sample SAMN06265003, study PRJEB25207) | coral metagenome | isolation source: Coral host | place: Mexico:La Bocana,Puerto Morelos, Mexico | collected 2008-11-13
GCCGGGACCCGGCGCCATAACATTGAATATTTGAAATTCTTTCTTTGCTTGTTCTTGCAACAAAATATTCAAAATTCTACATTTTTATGTTTGTCGTAAAAAATATAATTTAGAAAATGAATATAATGATAATAATGAGAATTTGAATTTCAAATATTTTCTAGGTTATGCCGCCGGGTCCCGGCGCCATAACCTATGATGTTTGAGATGGCTTTTATGTAGCAATTGAAGTAGATAGTTTTATCAAAATATGATCACCGGTCATCTTGTCGTTTTGCTACAAGTACAAGGAAAGAAATTTCAAATATTCAAAGTTATGGTGCCGGTACCGGCATAGGAATGACGCTAGGCCCCGGCGACAGAAACCAGTTCAAAGGAATGGGTATTATTCTATTATAGTCATGATTCAATAATTTTCTTAAAATTCAATGTACAGGCACATATTCACATAGTTTTGATTTTATTCTGTTTGTTGTCCTGGTGCATGACCATTGTTTTTTGGGTGGAATGGTTTGAACGAGAACTACCCACTAAATAGTTTAAAATGTAAGCTCGGTTACATGGACAACTTCTTAGAGGGTTTGTTTGTCTAGTCTGACTGATGCATCGAAGTATGTTTGACGCAATCACACATGTCATGCTCTTAGATGTCCTGGGCTGCAGTCCCTCTACAATGATCCACCCCAAATGTTTGGATAAAAGCAGCCAGGTTTTTGCTGGTCTTGGTTTGGTGAAGCCTGCTGAGTTTGCAGAATGCAGGACTGCAATGAAGGGGTGGTGGGGAAGGCTAATGACAATCACGCCACATCTTATGAAATTAATTAATGAATCGCGGGACTCATGAATCTGAATCACTGATTGCAGTCTTTGAGTGATTATCTCATGAATGTTGGATTGCACCAAAGAGTTTACAAAATTGATCAATGTCAAACAACAAAAATCCACGATGATAAACCATGCAAACCGATAGAGGGCTCCCTAGTTTATACTACGTTTATCTCAGTGAGTCCTTCTAGTCATCATCCAAAATTGCTGTGGATTCGCTTTTTGCAAAATAGCAGAATAGAGATTCCGATAGATGGTTCAATCAAACCGGGAAACACTTGCAGCTTCATTTCGGCTTCAAATTCTGTAGTTGGCTTCGACTGACCGTGTCAGATTTGTTTTCGCTTGTCTGACCCTCTTGTCTGACCACCTTGCTTGCCCCTTGCCTGACCATTGCCTGACCTTTGATTGCAATGGCGGAAGAGCAGTTCCACGACGTCTTGACTGAATCCGAGCTGACCATGTGCCTGACTGCAGAGGATCGTGATCATTGTGTTGTTGCTTGGGGCGCTGAGTACATGTATGACGGTAACTTTTCAGCGCTTAGGTTCAAGTTTTTATGGTCGTGTTTTTTGAAATTAGGTAACCCCAAACTTTCTGTTCTACATGCAGGGCTGTTTCTTGAATTTTCTTGATCTTTCGTGCCAATCAGGCACTCGCAAGGGCCACCAAAGTATGCCTGGCTACTGCAAGAACAGGTGGCCCAATCATGCTCATGTCACGATTGATGTTCGTCAGTTGTGGCCGTCTGACCCTTCGGATAAGGGCACTCCACTTGAAAGCGCCTAGGCTGATGGGAGTGACGTTTTTTGATATGTTAAATGGTCTGATTTAATAAATATATAACTTGGCCACTTTGAGTGTAATAACATGTTCTGAATTTAATCGACTAGAGACAGGAGAGCAATGAAACTGGTCAATGAACAACAACCGCAAGAAACATGTGGTGAGATCAACTTCACGTTTTCAAGTCTGAGGTGACCCTTCGCAAGATGCAGATTGTCTGACTTTCATCACCAACGAGCCTGGATTTGCTTCTGCTGTGCGCCCTGTGATGATGACTGTTGCTTCGTGGCTTGCTCAAGAGAAATCGTCTGACCCCACGCTTCATCATCCGCCATTGCTGCTGCAACTTGTTTGTTACTTGGAAGTCAGTTCAGCAGTTGTTTTCTTGTGAAGAAGTTGCTGTTTCCTATTCGTATCTTGTCTTGGGTGGTTGGTTGAATGGCACATTGTAGGTTCGAAAGGGAAGCACCGCTCTGCGTCTCTTGCTGTAGTGCTTTCTGCAGTGTTCAAGATGTCTATGTGCTTGCCTTCGTGGTGGGGGCAAGATGCGATGGAGATGTATGCATCTTGCGACGATGATAAGTGCCTGACTTGGGTGACTGCGTTGAGGGATGTTGTACGTCTGACCCAGGCTCAGTTCTTGAGCACAGGCAGGGCAGTCAGTCTGGAAGTGAATAATTGTAGTTAAGGTTACTGCAGTTTAATTTTCAAAATTTCAGATTCAGAATTCCAACTTTACCAACACCAACGACTACCCTGTGAGGTGTGTTTATTGCTCCACCTCCGCCTCCGGGCCGACCACCGAAGAGACGTGCCCATGTTGATGCTGCTGATGTGCCTGACCCTGATGCTCATGATCCTGCTGTTGCGAAGGCCAGGATGAATAAGCTTTAAATTCAATTTTTTAAATTAATTAATACTACCTTTAGTAAACTGATTAGTCTGTCATGTTTTGAATTCAGGCTTTGGAGTGGTATCCGACAATTTTCATGGTAATTATTCGTAGTATGTCTAATGGTTGAATTCTTCAGCCAGTGCCCCGTCACCAGCCAGGGTGCACCTTGGAAGAAGCCAGCAGCTGCCGATTGGCTGACGCCTGACTTGCCTGACTCGCCTGACTCGCCTGACCAAGAAGAACCTCGTGAATATGAATTTGAGGTTGCTTCTGAGGCTGACGAGGCGATGCTCAGCGTCAAAAATCGGCTTCGTGCGGCAATGCCTGAGGTTTTTTATCCTATGGCAAAGTTGGGTGTCGATGACAATGCCTTTTGTGATTCTCAGCTGCACTGGCAAAATTTGTTTGATTTCTGAGTTTAAGGTTTTTGCTTTTTATTTTTTAAATTGAATAATAGTAACTGACTATAATTTAAATTAGTCAGTTAATTAAACATTGAAACTAGATTTATTTGAGATAAGTACATTTTATTTCTTGGCTCATTCCAGGCCATGCTTGCCCTTGTTGACCACAGTGAACTTGGCCGTGCTGCTGTTCGTGAGCAGGTGCTGATTTTGCTTCGTTCCTAGAGACCAAAGTTATGTGACGAATGTTTTGATTATTTTTTTTAATGTCATTTTGATGATTTGTTTTTAAACCTATTTAAATTAATAATTATTAGTCAGACAAGCTTTGTGGGTTGGGCTGCCTGGGGCTTTGCAAGCCAGGTGAGACTGGCGGTCATGCAAAGTGGCAGGGCGAGAATGGTGCATCGAAGGTTCTGCAGTCCTTTTGCAAAGAGCGGATGCAAGAGCTCAGCAATAGTTGCTTGGTAAGTGCTTGGCAGACTTTGTTGGTTTGATGAATTTTTAATAAGAATAATTGATTGGTGCCGACTTTGGGTAGTCTGACTGTGTTTGATTGGCTGTGCTCAACTCAGTGCGGCGGCAGTATCATGGCACTGGAGATGTTTATGGCCGATTTGTGAAGCCTGACCAACGGACTGACCAGCGGCCTGACCAGTGGCGTGACCAGCGGCATGACGATTGGGGAAACCGATCATGGTGGCATGACTCTTCAAGCAGCAGCGGGTGGCAGCAGTCTGCGCTTGGGATTAAATTTCAATTAATGTTTTTTCGTAATTTAAGTTGCAGCATCTTAGTTCTGATTCTTTACTTTCAGCAAACTGAGTTTGTGTATGTTTGTGTGGTGTTCTTGCCTGTTGACTGAAGTTAGAATCAACCCCTAGCTTTGCCAGGACTGGACTTGGAATGACCGACACTGGAAGTATTGAGTCTGACGAGTCTGTCTGATGTGATTGCCTGACACCTGCGGGCACTGCGGCGTTTTTTGTGATGTGATTGCCTGACACCTGCAGGCACTGCGGCGCTTTTTGGGATAATAGCAAATGACTGTCTGGTCTTGTCTGACAACAGCGGCTTTTTTTCGGTGTGAGTGTGACCGACGACTGACAGCTGCCATCCTTTGTTGTCTGACAAAAATGACTGACCACTGACAGACAAGTGTACTTTAGATGTAATTTAGATTTGATAATTCGATGTCATTCACTATTTCACATCGTGATTCTTCCATTGGAAAAAAGGAGCAGCGGATTCAGCGTTTCATATCATGTTGCCACCCAATCTGTGATCTAGTTGGGTAGTTGCATTGTGGCTATGTTGGATGAAGTCGTGGAAATATCTCGACGGTCGAGTAGTCAGTGACAGTGATAACTATCGTCGTGATAATCATTTTGTTTCCAATGTCAGCTGCAATTTTGTGTTTACGGTTACGGTTTGTTGTAGAGAAAATCATTGGACTCGTGCTGCTTGTCCAGGACCTTTTATGCGCTGAGCAAAGCTGGGACTCTAAGCTATGGCTGGGAAGGGTTGGACTGAGAGCAGACCTCAAGTGGGCGGAAGGCATAAATTAAGAATTGATGTCATTTTGCGACCAAATCGTCACTTTAAATTAAGTTCTTTAATTAATGAATCCCACAACTTCATGAATGTCTAGAACGAGGACAGGACAACGTATGGATGTCATGTAATGCAAGGACTGGCTTTTTGCAAAACGGTTTTCCCAGACAGACAGCGGTCCTGTCGGCATTCTGCTAGGGGACTTGATATCAATGACCTACCTGAACTTGAGACTTGAGATCAACCAATGTATCGCTCTTTGGAATAAAAACATGCCTGGACTGACTGGTATTCCAGTAAGGAGCTCAATAGAATTTCAACAATGCCTCTGAGGTGAATGCAGTCCTGGTGGCTCCTCCAAAGCAGGGGCCTCATCGCAGTGTCATTTGTGCAACTTGTTGGCGAGTTTTTCCTACAGCCAGTGACTGACCAAGCAACACATCTTTTTTTTCTGTTTCATGCATTTGAAAGTAAATATATGCACTGTATCTACCAGGAAGAGGACAAGTTCAGTTTCCATTTCTCAGTTTCAAATGCTTCCATGTCTGTCAGGCAGGCAGACATCCTATTAAAGATAAAGCCACCTCCTCAGTGGGAAGTGAAGAGTTTGGATGAAAAGGGAAGTTAGATCTTTGATGAGTCCACTGGTATAAGTTGTCATTTTGGAGAAGTAAAAACACCCCGACATTTCCTTTGATTGTTCTTGTCACTGACAGAGTTGCTGCGATTGTCTGACTTATAATAATTGCAGGTGTTTGAATTAGGGTGATTTGTTTTTGTCTGATGCAGGTTGCCAGGTCAATGTGCGCATTTTTGATGACTCTGTTTGTGTGTGCGGGCGTCAGGTACTTGTAATGTCAAGGCCAAGTTTGGTTGGAGGTCGGGCTTGTGTGCAGTTCATCCCTGATGGGTTTGTTGTCTGGTTTGATGTCGGATGGGCAAACTGCTGGACAAGACCACGCATACATTTAATGTGGTACTCATATTTTTAATAGATGTTTCAAGTTCTGTTTGTGTTTTTTTATTTTAACTATTTTCAAATCAGGTTACTAGCAACTTCAACTGTCCAACAGTTACCTTCAATATGAGTGAGTCAGATTGTTGACTGAGAGTTTCTGCCCCACAGATTTCTTTGTAACCCAGGCGTGCCTTTCGTCCTTGCCTGACAGCGTGGCCCATAGACTCAGCAAGTTTAAAACTCCTAAGTAGCGAATCCGAATTAGTTGATGATACAATTTTCTGACAGAGAGACTGACTGGACTGAGTGAACCCACCACAGCACAAGGCTTGAAAATCTCCCATGTGCCTGACCTGCCTGACCCGTGCCTGACTGCAGTGCTCATCTCAGAATTTGACATCGCACCAGCATCTGACGTTGTCAATCTTAAAGATTTTTCCGCTGCTGTCATTGTAACATGATTGACTGGAAGTATGAATAGCAGCACTGCTGCCTAAGCAGGTTTTTTTACATGTTGTGTGTGTGTGTGTGATTCGGAGACCAAATCGTTGTAAAGACTGTGCTGACGGGGTATGAGTGTCACAGACAGATGTTTGGCAAGCTTCAGCTGTTTGGTGCCCAAATGCAATCCTGAGTTTGGCTGACACCCTTTGCCCCACCTTGTTTGCTGACGCCTGTCATGGAAAGGCAACTGCCAAATCTTTTTGCAAACGGTGCTAACCCATTCACCAAAGACGCAGAGAAAGCACACACGCAAGACATGGCTGATTTCTACATGGTATGCATGCAAGCCCTGAATGTGTCTGAGTCTTCTGCTCGAAACATAGCTGAGACTGTCACCGATGCTGATGATTCTGCAGATGAATTTTGCTGCAAGTTCCTTGACGGCCATGTAACCAATTTTGTTGCAGACATACGTGAACCCAGACATGCGTTGAACTCAATATGTTGGGTTGTTATCCTCCCAAGTGGCAGTGCTGTTTTGTTGGGCACAGGGCACGCTTGAATGAAAACCCAGCCAAGGTTGCTGTCTGTGATAGCTCGTACTGAGAAGAAGGTGTGTGTGCCAGTGCTTGATGTTTCGTTCCTGGCCTTCAAGTAAGTCAAGTTTGATTGTCGGTCCCAAGAAGTCAATAATGAGACAGCCGTACTTTGACAGAAAAGTCTGTGTATGGTGATTTGGTTGATTGACAATTTGAGGTGTGCGGATCGAAGCTTGAAGGTGACCCTTGTAGATGCCAGCGGGCATCCGCTTTTGAGGCCGCAATGCAAGATTTAAACTGACACTGATGAATACCGTGCGCTGTAGCAGCAAGTTTGCCAACCTCCCATGGCAGGAAATGCGCTGAGTGGTTGAAGGCGGGTGTTGCAGAGGTTCCATTGGAAGAGATTGGAATTGCGTCGGGCCTGCCTTTGCAAGAGCAACCATCAATGAGGACTGTGTATCGAGGGAAGCAGATGATGGCCTATGCTCATGCGTACAAAGTTGAGTCAGGTGTTTTTACTGATGTTTAAACTGTGGTCTTCTTGTTTCCGTTGTTTCTGTTGGTGTTGTTGTTGTTGTTGTTGTTGTTGTTGTTGTTGTTGTTGTTGTTGTTGAGGTTGTTGTTATTTCAATTAATTGTCTATAATTAAGTATTACTCTAGTCTATATTTGTTTAAATTAATTATTTGGTTGTGTGTTTGTTCTTCAAAATTTGATGGAAAACCCGCTGGACCTTGTTGCAAATTTGTTTAGGCGTTGTGACCTTTGACAGCATGAAGCTTGTGGAGTCACCTCTTCCTCAATGACTGACTCTGGCATGAAGCGAGGGCATGTGATGGTCACTTGATTTGCAAGCTCATTATTGAATTGTGTCAAATGAATTTTGTTACGATTTGTTTGTTGATGGCTGTGCCGTTTGTATTGGGGTTCTGGGCCGAGGTTATTTCTGCAAAGTGCAACATGCAGATTACTATGGTCCAGGGTCGGTGACATCACGACTGACTTCATGACTGACTTCTGCTGATGCATGGGTGGTGCTGCTGGATTGACGTGTGGCTCGCGTTTTTGTTTGTGAGTTGAATAGCTGACAGACCTGTTGAGCGAGCGCTCAGTTGTTTTTGGCAAAATGAATTGTGTTAGCCGCTGAGCTGTTTGCAGCACTGTGAATCTGAAAGTTCATGGCATTTTACCTTACAGCACCGTACCAGCTCAGCTTGATAGGATGTCAAGTCTGAAGTTTGTGCTCCTAACGTGCAATTTGAGGTGCTCCTTCGGTGCCATTGTCACTGGCCCAGCTTCATTACCCAGGCCTGATTTGTTGGCGTTCCACTTCCACTGCTAAGTTGATAGAGCCTCTGTTACACCACAGGCTTGCTGTATTCAGCAGCAGTGGTTAGGTTAAATAAGCTCTCTATTATTGTGTTTTGGGTTCTCGATCTTGCAAACACTAAGCCCAGGTCACAAGCAATGTTTTTGCTCAATGCTGCAAGCCAAGCGCTCAGTGGTTCTGTTTACTGCACTGAAAGTGCTCTGCAAGTATATTTAAAACGTTTAAGTCTTACTTCTAAGAGTTTGTCTCTGGCATGGTGGCTGGAAAATTGAATATTTTAATAGGCATGAGCCAGGAATATCATTATTAGCCCCAGACATGCCGAATCAAAGCTCCTGCCCAAAAAACAAACCACATGGGACAGTCACACAATCAATCAGACATGCGACAACTCCAACTTTGCCATTCAAGGTTTGATGCAGTTAAATGCACGGCCCTCATTTCTTGCCAGAATCAGAAGCATTCACAGTTTTCCTGCCATGAGCCTTTTGACAATGTTGACTGACTCCTGTCACATGTGGCATCTAGCCAGATTTGCAGCTGCGTTTGGGTTAGACTCTTAGACGTTTGTGCCCTGCGGCGTCTGACCTGTGTAGCCAATAGCCAAATGTCCGGTGGCAAACGCCCAGCAGAACCAGATGCTGACTTGTGGTCCTCGTCTGATTCCTGGCTAAAAGTTGTCTTTTTTGGCCAGGGTTGAGAAAGTCTTACGATAACTTAAATGATGATGGTCCTGGTAAGTTTGACGTTTTTCATTGGATTCAAGGACTCTCAAGAATCTGTTCAAGCACAAGTCAAGTGGGCAGCTGCAAATGCTTTGGCCTTTGTTTGGAAGCACAAAGTCACCTTGCCACAGCTTGGTCAGAAGAAGCAGGAAAAGGACTTGAAAGAATTGGCTCCTCTTGCCATTGCTCATTCGGATAAAGCATCTACAGACAAGGAAGCAAAGGGAACGCCAGCTGCAAAAGACAAGGAAGCAAAGGGAACGCCAGCTGCAAACTCTTTCAAGGAGATGTATCACGAGGACAGGTTTGTCTTTTATTTTTTCTGGAATTTTCTTTGGCAAGTCCAATAATTTGGTGCTGTGAGGTAAGAGGTAGGCCTTGTGAAGTGGCTGCAAACCAAAAACAGACACGAATTGAGTCAGGAGCACTGCCAGACCTCTTTGGCCCAGTTCAAAATGTATGAAGCTGGTGCGTCAGCATTTTGGGTAAACATGGAGCCAGATACTGACATGCCCTGCACCTTCGATTCTGCGAATGATTATGCCAACTTGTGGCTGAATAAGACAGGGGGCAAGCACATGTGTCCTGTGCTTATTGTTGCAGGTATCAAGAGCGCTAGTGAAACCAAGCAGAAAAACTGGAAGTGCGTGGCTGGTTATGGCGCCTCAGATCATGAATCGAATTAATACTTTTGCCGCCTCATTGCTTGGATGTTTTGAATGGCTATTTTGAAGTTCTGTCTGAATCCTATGTTTCTTTTGCCATCAAGGTGCTTTGTGCGGTTTATATTTGGCATTGGGAAGGGCTGTCTCTGCCGATAAGTTTGATGCAGATTTGGTTATTGGTCTTTTGCACGCAGCTCTTGCCACGACAATGCGGGTGCACATTGTGTCTGATCTGGCACAGTGCTCTAAGTTGAAGATGGCATGGTGCTCAACATTGAGCAAGGCAGGCAGTCTGTGTCCAACAGTGTTGTGCTGGTTCAAATGGCTGACACAGATGACTGACCCCTCCTCAAGTGCTGATGCAATCCTGCAGACTTTGCAAAATGAAACTTGGCCAGACAAGTTGTTATTATTGAAATTATAAAATAATAGCTTCATACATCAAATCACTGTTTGTGAAATCCAACTTGCTTTTGCGTTGAATCAAGGCAAAACTCGAATATCAAGGCATCAAACTGACTTCAAAGTTTGTGGAGACTGCCCTTTTAGCTCGTGAAGTTGGCCTCCTGTCTGACCCTATTTGGTGACCTGGCCTTGTTTGGGCAAGAGGAAAATCTTTTTATGTGTGGGAAGGGGCATGCCAGTTCTTGTGGCTTGTATGATGTTTTGGGTTGGTTGAGTGGTAGTTTCCTTCCAAGTGCTTGCCGAGGAAAGAGATCTATTTCTTCGAGCAGCATTTTGGCCCATGTCTGACTGGTCAGTGGACAAAGCTTCAATCGCTGCTGAGGATTGTGAAGAAACTCGCTTTGGACGCTGGCATTTCAGAGCAGATGAGCCATTTGGCAATCAGCAAATCAGGCCCTACACAGATGCTCTACTTCACGGTGACCATGTGTTGCAGCCTTGCAGGTCGCAAGTTGTTTGCTCCCAGTGACCTGACATGCGATTTTTTGGAGAGTGGGTTTCTGAAGGTGATTTGCACCAAATTGGTCTTAGTTGTATTTTGTCACAACTTGGTGTCTGCATTGCCTGAGAAAGGGTCCGAAGCAAGGGGCTTCATGCAGATCATCTTGCACTGCTTCATGGACCCAAAGAAGTGGCAAAGCAACTTTGACAAGTTTGAGCAGGAAGACAATCCGCAAGCCAAGTTTTTGTCTGACTATGTTGGTATGCACTCTGACCATGAAGAGGCAACTCAGCTGAGTTTTGCAGTTTTTACTTTGCAGCCCATTCCCCCTCTTGCCTGATTGCTATTATTAAATTCATTCAGATTCCCTGATCAGTCTATTGTTCACTCATAGCTGCTGTTTGTTGACTACCTTGTGCTGTGAGGTGCACATGCTTATGGAGGTCCTGTCTGACTTGTGGGATTGCAGCTATGATGAAGAACTTGCATCATTGTTGGAAGCACAGAGTCCCACTGAGTTAGTGAAGAGTATCTTCAAGGCGTCTGATGCGAAGGAGGGCCTTGTGAAGGCGCTCGGGAAATGGCATCGGATGGTTCAGAAGTCTGCCCGAGCTGCTACAGCGTTTCTTGCCGTGGTTATTTGTCAGACTTATTGTTTCATGTTGTTTGCGGGACAAGTGATTTCCAATCTGAATTTCTTTCCAACAAGGATCAGTGACAATTCCGTTCCTACAGTGAGCTTGGTGCAGCAAGTTCTACAGCCAGGAAAAAGTTCCACAGCACAAAAGAAGGATGCAGAGAATCTGTGGAAGCAAGTTGTCGAAAAGCGCAAGAAGATCGCCAACATTTCGGTTGTGGAAGATGGTCCTGCGACTGACATGCAGAAGAACCTGCGTTCTGCGTTTTCCACAAGCTCCATCAAAAAGGGCTACAAACCAAAGCTTGGTGAATCGCATTTGCTTGTGGTCATGAGTGCTGATCTGATTAATGAACAGGCAAAGGAACCATGGGCCACATTTGAAGCCAAACGCTTGACCAGGTTTGCGCACTTGCTGAAATTTTCCAAGGACTTCAATGCCAAGTCTGAAGTTGTAATTGCTTTCGATGGTTGTGACCGACAAGCTCGTGCATGTGTGGAGAAGGAATGGGGTCAAAATGGAGATGAATTTGTCTTTATCTACAGCTGCTTGGCATTACGAAGCACCGAAGTTTTTTAAAACGTAACATTAACATTAAATTAATATTGTAGACTATAATGACGATTTGATTGAAGCTGCCTCTGCAAAACTGTGACCAGTCACTTCAAGGGGCTTGTTGAGCCATGCTAAGCCAAGGTGGCATTGGTTTGGTGAAGTCTGGATGTGCTGGTGAAGATGACGCAGATGAGCAGGGTAAGGCTGCGAAGAGACCTCTTTGCAAATGCGAGCATGCAGTAATTAAGGCGCCATTGGAGGCATTCAATGCATGCGAGTGGGATGCGCACAGCAGCGCACATCAATCAGCAACATGTGCAAGTGGAGTCATGCTGGTGCCACCTGAGCAATATGAGGCTATCATGGGACACAAGCCTGACTTTCCGCAGGGTTGGCTGACGACTGACCAGGTGCCCTTGTTCTTTGGTGAGTCCAAATCTGCTGAGACTTGGAAGGCTTTGATTTCGTCGCTGCAGGTGAGTTGCTGTTTTGACTTGACTGCTGGTACCAGTACTTTAGCAGAGGTGTGCATAGAGGAGGATGTGAAGTATTTGGGCGTTGCAGGAAGTGACTAGCCAGCAGTGTATAAGTGGTCAACACATCTCAGACACAAAGGGTAAATCAGAACGGTTTAATGTAGGATGCTCACGCTTGAGTTGCCGTAAATTTCTGAGGCAAAGCACATGCAAAGTGCCTGATATCACGCCTAGACAGGGCGATGCTGCGACAGATGAGCCAGGAAGGCGACGACATTGCCAGCAGTTTGAAGGAGTTGTTTGCAGACTTGCTTGAAGACGATGCAGAAGAGGCTGGTGAGGGAGAGGAAAGTCAAGCGCCTGCGCCTGATTCCAAGTGACTGAGACTTGCCCGGTGAAGATGAAGGTGAAGGTGGGGCCCAGGAAGAGCCGCCTGACTATTTTGACTGCCTTGCCACAAGATGCATTTTGTCACCTGTCTGACTCATGGATCAAGCCGATCTACACTTGAGCCATTTGCAGTTTGCTGCTGCAGTTTGGCCAATTTTTGCTTCATTAGCCAGAGCAGGTGTGCGTTGTAGGTATGACAGGCGTTGTGACAGTCAGGTAGCGCAGGCTGACTTGAAAAGAGGCCTTCCCAGCAGCTTCAGTGGCCTAGCATAGCTGAGAGTTTGAGCTTTAAGTTGGACCGGTGCCTTGTTGATTTGCTGTTGGACAGTGACAGTGCTTGTTGAAGTTATTATTTGCGTTCGCATGTTCTCATAGATTTGGTTGCATGCCACACCCACTGATGTGAATTGAATGCATGTCATGCAAAGGTTCCAGCCAGCTTGTCCGACTGACAGACGATCACATGCAAAGGTTTGCAAATTGTCAAGACTTTCTTTTAATACTGCTATCAGAAATTTTCATATGAATATTAATACATACTACATGTTGTAAAAAATAGGGATCTAATTCTGTGCCAGGTGACGTCACCTGGTACAGACTAGCTGTGGTAAGGGGGCTACTGAATCCTGTCACAAAAATATCTTTCAAGAATCATATTTTAAAAACAATGATCCAGATATGAAGGTAGATCTACCTAACCTAGTCTGTACCAGGTGACGTCACCTGGTGCAGGATTCACGTGTAACAGGTACACAGGAATCATGTCATTTTTATGTTATGTTTGAATTTGCATTTTTGTTTAGTTGTTTGAGCTGCTGCCTGACTCGCGGCCATGGTAGTGCTGCTGCCTTTGCCGAAGGTGCCTTCTGATGTCCAGAAGCGGCTCAAAAGCAGGGGCCCGAAACTGAAGAACATTGCTTTGAAGCGGAGGGCGTTGCATTTGAAAGAAGTCCATGGATGTCAGTATGGTGGATGCCCGACTGCTGTTAGACAGATTATAGGGACTGACTGCAGTGGATTGGACACACCGATCATGGCTATGGAGAGGCTTCAAATACAGCACAAGCACGTGTTCTCGAGTGAGAAAAATGCGAAGGCTTTTGAATGGATAAAGGCAAACTTTGAACCAGTGCATTTGTTTGATGATGCCCTGAAACGACCTGAAGTTGGTGGCCTGACAGGATATGTGTCTGGTTGGCCATGCCAGCCATTCAGCAGGCTCAACTCGAGCAGTAAGGTTTGGAAAGATGCTCGTGTGAAGCCCTTGCTGCGGGGGCTGGGGACTTTGAAGGTGAGCAAACCTTGCTGGGCTGTTTTTGAGAATGTGAAAGGCCTCCTTCGACACATTGCTGGTTTCAAACAAAGGTTGACTACGAGGAAGGTGCTAGATGACTACATGGTGTTCATGGTGCCTATGTGTCCACGCTTCCTGTTCAACGAGCCAGCTCGACGTCCCCGGTTGTACTTCTTGATGATCAGGAAAGATGTGGCTGTGCTTGACCATGTGGGTATGATTGACATGCTTTCTGCAATTTTGAAAGATGTTCTTGCTGAAAAGCCACCAGCTTTGCCTTGGAGATCTTATTGGATGGCACCATCGCCTGACTTCCCAGACTTCAATCAGTCTGCTCTCATGAGTGTGAAAAAGCCAAGCAGTGGTGGAAAGTGGGTGGACCGGCATGTGCAGGAGAAACGCGCATTGTCCGCTGTGCATTGGACACGTTCATTGCGTATCCCCACCGAGGGCTTGAGTGATCGAGAGGGAGGTGCATTCAAGATTGAGTATGCCAAGATGAAGTGCCCAGATGTGTTTGTGGGAGATGTTAGTCAGAATGCTGGCCGTATGCCTGTTGGTCGTGATGGTGAGTTTCCTACTTTGACAACGTCTTGCAAGCCCATTGTCTATGAGAAGGGAATGAGACTCTTGAAGCTCCTTGGCAGCATTTAGTCATAGTCTTGTTCGCATCCATGCCAGTCTGAATTTGTGCTCTCATGTTGTGTCATGTTCCCTCCCCTACTAAGGATTGTGACTCCTTTTGAGAAGCTGTTGATGCAAGGTGTAGACGTGGGAAGATATAAGCTGCCCAAATCATTGAGCCCTCAGGATGTAGCAACCTTGGCTGGAAATGCGATGCATGTCGATTGCATCAGTCTTGCCATTGCTTTGAGCATGTGTATGGTGAACTGGAGGAGATTTGAACAGTCCAAAAGCCATGTGACTGTGTCTGAGACTGTGCCTGCTGCTAAAGGTGGTTTGTATTTGTGCGGCTGGTCAAAAGACAATCGTCTTGTGCTGAAGGCTGACCTTGGTAAGAAGACGCCTTTGTCGACCAAAAGGAAGAGCAGACCAAGGCCTAAGGCCAAGGCAGTGGTGAAGCAGATCTTGAAGAATGGCCCACGGGGCCCACAGTTGAGATCTTTGCCGTCGGTATCGACATCATCTCGACTGAAGGCTGTGTTTGGTAGGAAGTGAGCTGGATCATTCTGCAGGGGCAGGTGCCAATTTGGTTTTGACTGACCCTGCAAGTTCGCTATTGACTGACTGTTGACAACCAACAATTAATTTAATTCATGCTGCAGCGGTTGTTGGTCAATCTGGAGTGAAGCTGAATATTGTGTTTTCGAGTCTTTGTTGTTGTGCGGGCGTGGTTTTTGCCACGCTGTCAGTCTGGGACTATTTTAACACTGTGTTTAAAGGTGGTTTTCCCAGAATCAAGTTCCACATTCAGCTTGACCCAGTTTTGCAGTTGCGAACATTTTGAGAGTCTGATGCTTTGAGCGCCGCCTGAAATGTTGGCTGACTTCATTTTGGAACTTGTGGTTTAATAGCATCACAGCGTGACACTTGAATTTGGCTCATTGTGTTGAATGTGAAAATGTTTCACTTGGTGATTTCAATGCGCTGATTGCTGAGGTGACCAGGGACGCTTTGTCGACCTGCCATGAAACTCCCGACATGTGTTGAGGCAGTGGGTTCATGTTTGATTTTCACTTCAAAGTCCGTGGTTTGTCAAGAGCCTTCTGCACTGAGTTGGACAATTCGACAATGTTCCCTGGCAGAATCTGCAATACTAAATTGACAAGTTCTTGTTTGTTGGGCTTGAGCGTGTGATTTTGGAACTCTAAGAAGCAGTAGAGATAAGGGCATGTAAACATTACTGCTGTCAATAGTTGGCAATGGCACTTCACTTTATTTAACAGGGCCTTTCTTTCCCAAATTTGCTTGTTTGCCTCGTAGTTTGGTTGAATTTGGACTGGCTTGACCAGCTTGATGCCATTCTGTTAATTGTCAGTAGGGTATGAAGGAACAGGCTGTCACTGCCCAAAAATCGTTTAATGCCGAAGATTGATTGCGCGGCCTTATTTGCACACCTTTCACAACATTGAAGCTATATTTAGAGTGTTCCAAGCCGAAGGTAGCGTTCTAGGCAGGTAACCTTTGCCCACTTAACAGTCCCATGCTGACAACTTGCTTACCAACAGGGGTGTGCCAACCACAATGAGGACCTGTCATTGTTACATCCAACCACTGCTTTGGCACTTTCTTTTTGGTGAAAATTAGAGCCTGAGCATATTAGAGTCTAGAGCAGGAGAACAAGTAATAACTTATTTTAACTATTAGCAAGGAACACCCAAGGCTGCTACTCCCAACAAATGTCAATGTCTTGGTCTTGATAAACTGTGTGTGTTTGTGTGTGCCAGGTGCCCTGATGTGATTGGAAATGGAGTGGCCAGCGCCTGAGACCTGAAGTGCACATTTAATGTTTTTGTGGGTTGGAGCAGATGCAGAGATGCGCAGGCATTTGTTGGCTCGAGGTGCATTATTGTCAGACGTCACAAGTTTGCCTGTTTTCAGAGGTCCCTTTGCCAGTGCCTGATATCTATGGCGAAAAAAAGAAAGCGTGGTCTTGCCCCGTCTGTTCTTGCCCAGCCTAGCCCACCTGTGCTTCAAGATACCTCTGATGCGGAGTGGTCAGAAGAAACCCGTAAGAGAAGGATGATAACTCCTGTCAAGGCCAAGCAAGCTTCTCCTAAGGGCATTGTTGCGCAGCAAGGTCCAAGCAAGTTTGCTGGTGATGCCGATGTTCTGGGTGTGGATGACTCTGAAGAACGCCGTGTAGCTAGGCACATAATTCAAAATTTTCAAATTGTTTATTTGAAAGAGTGACTGACTGAAGATGACAGGTTAATTTAAATATTGCAGCAGCATTATTGGTCTGTGAGGCTGCTTTGCAAAAGAAGTATGAGGAGCAAAGGCCCAAAAGGTGCAGGAAAACAAAGAAACCTGTTCAGGTGGATGAGTCCACTCAGACTGACCCTCAGACTGACAATCTGCCTGACTCTAAGACTAAGCTAGTTGTTCATGTCGGTGAGGAGTCGGAGTGTATGAAATGGAAGGCAGAGGCAGATAGGTATAGACGGCGAGCTGAGTGGCTTGAGTCTGTGCGTGACTGGGTGTCATCCAATGGCAGGGATTCTGGTTTGTTGGAGTACCTTGTCAATCGTGGCCGCGTGCCTGCTTATTTGCATTGGAATGGGGAGCCAATCGTCAAGTAAGGAGCCGGCCTGGCTTTGGTTGCCGCGGGCAGATTGTCTGACTTTTCTGGCTGGTGGGGGTGCACATCGTCTGACTTTTCTGCGTGCTGCGGATGCAGATTGTAGATCGTTTGACTTGTCTCACTAGGTATTGCAGCTGGGTCAAGTAGATAGTTTTGCTGCGGCTGGATTTAGCAGCTGAGCGTATCAATCTATGCAACAAGTCATAGTTGTTTGAGGGGCTGCGCTCTGTGCCTTTGTGCTAAGCTGCTTTGTTACTGCTTGTCGTGACATTAAAAAAATATTTCTGTCCTGTCAGATTTTGGTGGGGGCACAATGGCATGTCCAAGGGAATCAGCACTGTGGCATCGTTTTGGAGTGAGTAAATTTGGCAATAGATGTTGCATAGTCAGTGTGCGTGATTGCTTGCCAGCATCATATTTTTGACAGGTTGAGTCATTCAGTCCCTGAAATCGATTCAGTTTCTTGACATTGAGGTGTACCTGTAGTAGTTGTTTGTGCGTCAAGCCTCCACTGTCAGATCCCACTCAGCCTTCGGTTTGCTTTTTGACACAATGTCCGGGTGGTCGCAATTTGGTATGATGGAGCAATTAATGGATGAACTCTTGCCTCCTGAAAAAGTTGAAGCAGAAAGGCAAAGGTTTCTTGCTGTCAGTGGTGGAAATGGTGGGAAGTAGCGGTGGCAAGCTAGGTATCATGTGGTGGATTGGCAAGAAAAATCGTGATGTCATGCAGGCTGAGATTTAATCATAAGAGAGGCTGTGGCCTTCCTTGCAACTCTGTTTTTTTCTAAGGTTGATGTGTACACTTGTGAAGGTGAGCAAGACTGTGGGCAATGCACCTCAGGCATCGGAATTGGTGCCGTGTATGCAATTTGAAGGACATGAAGGATATGTGAAAGTGTCTGACTGCTTGCTGCATCCTATCTTGAAGCAACTTGGACAAATGATATTATTACTATTAATATTTTTTCATTGGTCCGCTTGGCATTATTCTAATTTTGAAATCATTTCAAAGCTTTCACTCACACCACCCAGGGTAGCAGTTGACCTGTTCCAGAAGGATGCGCATCACCGAATCTGCATTGCGCAGCTCATGAGAGGCAACACAGCGCTTGCTGCAAGACTGCTGAATGCAAGTTACCAGGATTGTCCGATCGCCAGCCTCCCAGCCTTTTTTTTTGCGATCAATGATCTGCTTTACTCTAACCTTCTATGAGCAGAGTAGGTGAGATTAGCCTAGCTAGAGTAGCTGGGGGTAGCCAGACTAGCTGAGATGAATTAATAATAAGGGTAGCTGAGAGTAGCCCGACAAGCTGAAAGTAGAGCAGGTACACTAGCTGAGAGTAGCCATCTTGCAGTTTTCTGGTAGCTTACTCTTGGCGAGTATCCTGAGGGTCCAGATGCAACTCATGTGGGTCGTGAAAATTGCTTGATTCCTCCTTGGCATCCATCATTGAAGATTCCATATGCCGGCGATGTGTATATTGCGGAGCCTTTCTCTCATGGAGATGCTTTCACTGTTGAAGGCTCGGGATAGCAGTAGTGGTAGTGGTAGCGGTAGTGGTAGTGGTAGTGGTAGTAGTAGTAGTAGTTGTTGTTGTTGTAGTAGTAGTAGTAGTAGTAGTAGCAGTAGTAATAATTTAAAATATTAGTAGTAGTAGTAGTAGTAGTAGTAGCCTTTTGTCGTCGCTGCAGTTGGTGCATTGAAGTGCATTGTTTTTTTTTGAACTTCCCACATTGCTTTAATGGAGGTGGAACTCTGAAGTACAACTTGGAGGAGGTGAGTTTGTATTTGGAAGACAAGAACCGGTCATTGAAGCTTCGAAGGCCCCTTGATCCTAAATTAAAGCAGTTTGTTGATAATGTCATGATTCCGAGACCATTGTTACAACTCCTATGGTTCCTGCCAACAGGTATGTCTGACTGAGATGCTGAAGTTTGATTGAGAAGATTGTCTGACTGCGAGGTAAAAACAGACAAACAATGTGACTGGCCCATTTTTGCTGACTGATGCGCTTGTCCAGTGTTTGCTAGCTAGTTGTTGATTCTTTTCACCAATACGCAGTTACATGTCATGTTTTTTATTGATTGCATGACTGTCACTTTGAATACTCAAATTGCCTCATTCTGACTAAAAGTGCCTGACTGACTGCCAATGCATTGAATTGAGAATTCCTAATTGCATGTGGTATGCTTCATTTGCCAAGTCAGAATGTGAAAACTAATGGTCAAGTCAGCATCCATTCAATTACTTGATTGTCCTGCGCCTTTGATTGTGATCCGTGGGTATCTAGTCCTTGTTTAGCTATGGATCAATACGTGAAGCGCCGTCGCAAAAGCCTTGGCAGTGTGGCTAAGCCTGCGTGGGAGTGGCCCAGCGAAGAAGACCTGCGCAAACAGGAGATTGGCTTGTTGATGTCCACGATTGTGATTTGGGAGATTTCACACGATTGAGTTAAGTTAACTATTAATTAAATTAAGAATTGAACTGTCAAGCTTCTTGATGTCTTTTGGTTGGCAGGCCTGCCAAGTCTTGCTTGGAATCCAAACTTGGGCCCCTGGGCTTCATTGTTCTGCTGTAGCAGGTGGAGCTCCTGACCTTTGGCATTTTGTTTGGGTGCATGTGTGTCGGGGTGCTTTGTGCCAAGGTTCTTGAAAGGGTTGACGATCAGCTATTTGAGGGCCAATCGGTGAAAATGATGGGCGATGGTCTCTTGGCTCTCCTGGACTGGACCTAGTATTTTCGAAGACTGTGGCAAGAGCTGTGGCTGACACCCCTTTACCTAATGCTGCTGTTTGATTTCTGGTTGTCTAAGGAGATTTTACCTGGAACTGTGCAGACTGTGCCAAGTCCTTGAAAACAACAAGTCATCATCGAGGACTTGGTTCTATATTTTGGCTTAATTTGAATTGTCAACACATCTCCCTGAAGAGCATATCGTTTGCAGATCTCGTTTGTGCTAGTCAGCGATTGTTTGTGGAGAGCAGCTTCCCAGTGTCTTGCAGCGTTGGCTGGCTGGATGATGATGTGAAGTCTGACGGCTACCCAGTTGGCGCTGAGCTTTTGGACAACCAAAGCATCCTTGCCGCTTACTATGTGAAACTTGCGGCCATGTTGCAAGGCGGGGGTCTTGTGTGAGAAGTGTCAAAACCAAACCACAGTCACGTTCATGTGAGCCTGATTGATTTAACTGACTAGTATGATGACGGTTATTGAAATAAGCTGTTCAGATCTTGCCCTTGCCGCAACCAACCTGTGTTCGCTCAAGGACATTGTGATTTGCTTGACCTGAAGAATGTTGTCAACATGGGTCGCTGCGTGCACATGACCATTTACAGGGTGGTACCCAGTGGAAGCGACCCCTATGGCCGGCATTTTTGTGACCAAATTGCATTGCGGCTTTATACCAACTCCTGTGTATGCAAGAATCTCCAAAGTTCTTATTTGACCTGGCTCAGTCTTGTTGAATCTGTCCTCACAAGAATTGAATTATCTGATGGTGCCTTGAACCAACATCAACTCTTGTCGAAGCTGAAGGAGAGGAACGTTTCCTTTGTAGATGGTAGAGAGCTCAACAGGACTTTGCTGCAGTTGGTTTTGCTTGCACGGTCAATGTTTGATGCGAATTGCAGAGAGAGGTTTTGGGGTCTTGAGCGCGCCTTCGGAAAGGATGTATTTTCTGTGGGCAACAGTGAGAAATTGCGCAGGCTCCTGCTGGCTAGCAAAAGACATGCAGATGTTTGTAGCAACCTGTCTTCCAGCGACCTACTTGGCTGGCTTCTGAGCCTGATGCATGCTTGGCTTGCTCTCGGGTTGAGAAAGACATTTCCCACTACCAGCCTGACAGCAAAAGATCGATCTTGGGTTGACCTTGCTGTGAAGTCATTCAGAGTTGTGCTGTATGTGTACAACCGTGTTTCCTTGCGAGCACTTGTGCCTGACCATCCCATACTTGCAGTGGTGGAGAAGTTTAAATCTGGTGATTTTCTGGAATGCCTGACCCAGCCAGTGCCACCAATGACATCAGCAGAAGTCTTAGAGGCAGAGGAAGGTGTTGAGAGCGACAGCTTTGAGGACGAGCCAGGTGAGAGTTTTGCCCGTCGCACCAGAGCAAAGTTGTCAAACATTCTTAACTCCATGGCCTTTGGCCCCGAACAGTCCTCCGCATCCAAACTTGGTACTTTTCTGTTGCAAGTGGTGTTGGGAGGTTATCATGGCGATCTGTTGCAGTTTCGGGATGTCTCAGAATATTTCAGCAATGACCATCAGGTATCAGCTATGAAGAATGATTTTGCCAGTGCCTTATGTGACATTCTGTCTGTGATTGACAAGGAAGGACAAGTACGACCATCAAGTGAGGTGACCATGCCACTGAGTGCAGGTCCTGCATTGGCCCCAGAAAGCTACTTGCAAGGCAACTTTGAGCTGCTTGTGTTGAAGTTTTGTGGCAAAGGCAAAAAAGGTAGAAGGATTCAGGACCTGGATGAGACAGTGCGAAAAAGCATCGCTGGGTCACCCAGCATGACAGGTAGTGATGGCAAGCCTTTGAAGCCCGTTCTTTTTGTCTTTACTGGAGATTGTTTCAAGGAGGACCCATACATGCCGTGGTCTCGCCCCACAAGATCAATCACCAAACATGATGATTTGATGGTGTCTGACATCTTCAACTACATCCACCAGTCTTTGCAGGACATACTCTGGAGTGTCATTTTGGAATGAACCTGAGACATGTACATAGTAGCTGGTGCCTATTTTAATATTATAATATAATTCATTAATATTATATTTTAAAAACTTGAATATACGGTTTGCCTTTTACCTTGGAGGAGCGACCGCATGCTATTGCCATGTTGTATGATGGGCAATCCCGATCCCTTCGACGATCTATGGAGAAATGCAAGTTGACTGGAATCAAACGTTGCAGTGAGTCGGTGCTGACTTGGGAAGGACTGCTGCAAAGCTGCTGTCCAGTAATCCTATTATTATTAAGCTGATTTTAAACCCAATTGTTTTGCCCCAACAACCTCACTGTCATTTAGAGCTACTAAGCCGAAAGCTTATTGCCAGGACAAGGCACCAAAAGCAGGAGCTTTGAGCACATGTACTTGTCCGCTGCCAACAAGGGTGCCAGACGCCAGTTGTCCAAGAAGGTGTCTGAAATTGACTTCGGCCCAATGCGTCTGAGAAGAGCCAGATTGCCTTTGATTGACCTGTCTGACAAGACTGCTGCTGTAGGATTGCAGAAGGAGCCCAAGCTCTGGGCACCTGCGAAGTGGAGGGGTAGCAAGGTGCCCCTGTTTTGGGGCGAGCACAGGTCTGTTGGTTATTGGAGTCATCTTTTGCGGGAGCTGGATATTGGAGCGGTGGTGCACTGGGGAGTTGGGATGGCTTTGCCTATTGCTTGTGCTTTAATGGGAAGCCGGAAAGGTACAAAGTATGTGGGGCTGTGCAACAACTCAACCCAGCAGATGCTGGTGAAGGGAGCTGTTTGTGAAGCAGTGTCTGACTTTTTGAAGTCTCGTCCTTGCTTGTGGTCGTCTTCGCCTGACACAGAACTCTATGAAAATGAGAGTGCCAGTGAGGATGAGCCGGATGATGACCAAAGTGAGTGAACACTGTCTGACTTAGGCTAGTGACACACAAAATTCCATGCCGGACAGCTTCCTGATCAATGTTCTGTTTGACTCAGTGCATGTGACGCGCAAAATGTGTGCCATGCCTCACTGCTTCGTGATGCCGGGTCTGAGATTGAGATGGCCGACTCTGACATGTTGCAGTAGCTTCACGTGCGGAATGCAGGCAGCAGTCTTTAATTCAGTGGGCGTACCAGCGCAGTTTAGTTGTATAGAAGCTGTGTTGCTGATACAGGGGCCAGGGGCATTGGGGCTATTCTTACTTTGCAGCCAGCCTGATTATATCAAGCTTGACTTGTAGATATTCTGTCTAATACTCAGTCAGTGGTAGAACCTGTGGGGGGCACAGGCAAAAGGGCCATAGCTGTAACTGTAGCTGAGCTGTGTTTCAAAGGGCTTGGAGTTTGCATCGGGCAACAGCAACTGGAGAGGACAGACAGTGACAACTATTTGGAGACATGGTTTGACATGTAGCCTGTGACTTGTACACTTGCAGTTTGCCGGCTTAGAATCAGAGACCATCAGAGTTCAAAGTAGCTATCAACAACACAGCTAGGCTCACAAAGGGAGTGGCTATGCATTTGGAAAGGCATTTGTGCAAAATGACGCTGGCAATGATGTGGTAGAACTTGACTGACGATTGATTGTTTGCTCTAAGTTCACAACGTGGAAACTTTTAATTGCTGATGCCTGCTGACCTTTTGCCTTTGCCATGGCCAGCAAACTTGCGGGGATCTTCAAGGGGAAACTGAAGAGAAAGCCTGATTGCCGGATTGTTGCGCTGCTGGGGAGGCAGAAAACGCTCCAAGCTGGAAAGAGATCAGGTTCAAAGCTGCCAGCAGCAGCAAAAGTTAAAGGTAGTAGCCACACATTGGACAACTTCAGAAGCAGGTGGGATCAATTTAAGACCAAGTGGGTGCCCAAGCGCCTTGGCGCTGCAGATTCGTTGTCTGAAGTTATTTTTCATATTTTAAATTGCTGAGATTATGGTCTTTTGTCATGGATATCAACCTCACCAAGTTCATGCCTCGCAAGGTATGGTGTGCTGAAGCATAAGAAGACAGGAAAAGCTGCTGTGACTACCTGGTTGGTGCAACGACCAAGCCATTGGGGAGGAGAATTTGCAATAGGGTGCCACATTTGCAGTTGTCTTTTGGCCAAAGTGTCTTCGAGCGGTTGCAGTGTGACTTCTTCCAGAAGGCGGTGCTCCACCAGATGGTCCCGAATGGAAGTGTACTTTGGTGTTGTTGTTGTTGGGCCATTGGCATTTTCATTCTACTAGGCTTAGGCAAAAGTTTTTTTTGAATTCATGTTTCGGACAACTTCGCAGCAAAGGCGCAGCATGAGCCAATTGCAGGCCGCTGCCTTCGTTCAGCACAGCAGGTGCAACCTACACAAGATGGCAGTAGCTGCTTTCCTTTCTCCAGATGTTCCTATCTCTGTTCTAAAGCACATTGATACTGAAGAGGACTTGGACCTTTTGAAGGGGGCAGTACCTCAATTGCAGGATTGGGCCAGATGCTGGCAGTGGCTGAGATCAGTGTCATTTCGTAGCACAGTAACTGGCCTGGCGTTTTAATTGTTTTTTCGTTGCCTTTTAAAATAATAATTTAAATTATAATGATTACAATTATTTTAATTTTAAGATTGTTCTGACAAATAGTTCAGCTTTTGTTGTTTTAATTGACAACGTTTGAAAAAAATGATGTTGCAGATTGCTAGTCTTGCAGGAAAGACAGTTTGCACTTGAAGAGTATTTGTTGACAAGCCCTTCAAGCAGATCTCACTCTCCTGGGCGTAAGCAAATTAGAAATATGGTGATGTGCATTGCAGAAAGTATTCGAGAGGATGCACGTGAGGTTTTCAGAAAATGCATGTGCCTGACGATCTTGGTCGATGACAAAGAGCCACACAGGGTCGTCAGATACAAGGCATCTTTGGAGGAGAGCAAGACGATTGTGTCCAAGCGCGGGATACTTGGAGTTGTGGCTTGGGCTGGATTGGTTCAAGCTGACTTTCAATGGTTGCCGTACAAGGCATTTACAATTGACAATGATTGACAATGACTGACTTTCACTGTTGTTTGTTGTTCAGTCCTGAGGTTCCAACAAAGAATGGGTCTCTTGATTCTATGGAGGAAGACTATGGGGTGAAGGTCTGTGAATCTGTGTCCAACCTCCTGGCAGTTGTTTGCACTCCCGCGAATGGCCAGCTTGATCAAGAATTGTAGCTTAGTGAGTATTTTATTTCAAAAATTGAACTTTTGCTTCACCTTGATGTTTGACACAGTTTCAGAGTGGGTACCAAATGCTGCAGCATCATAGGTATGATGCAACCATCCAGAAGGTGTTCACAATTGTGGCTGATGGTGCAAGGTGCATGGTGAAAAGTTTGGACTACCTAAAGGCTGGTCTCCCAAACGTTGGCCTGCTCTTGAAGGATCCCTGTCACACATTGAGGATTGCATGTGGTAACCCACTAACGCTGGAGTCAACTTTTAGCAAGTGGTGGTCCGAGGTGCCATGACATGAAGATCTGACGTGGGACACCAAAAGAGGAATTAAGGTAATAACCATATTCGGAATCAGAATCAATTGTTGAAGACAAATTAATTGAACACAAGAGGTGCGACCACCAACGCAACCCTTTCCACCCTGAAACAACAATTCATTAATTAACTGGTGGTAATTGAGCATGACTAGGGCCTTGATGAACATTGTGGCACTGATGTTTCGTATTGTCACCTGTCATGATGTCAGGTTTTTAATGGTCCTGGTGCTTTGGTGCCTTCACTGCAACACTCCCACAAGCTGAAGTATGAGTTGCTCAATTGCCAGACGCTTGGCGTTGACGCATGTGTTTTTTTGCGACATTGATTTTTGGTTTTAATGTTTTTCAGTAGTGATTTAAATTTCTGCCTGACATTTTAGATTCGACTGTTGCTACGTTTTTGTTTCCAGTTGGTTGGATGTGGCTTTATAGGAGGCTTTTCGTTGAACTTGTTGTCATTGGTTTTGCCATGCTTTGAGGTGGCAGGTGCTGTTGTCTGACCATCAACAGGGGTGTGGCCTTCAGACAGTCCTGCGTCACTTGAGCTATGCGCCACAGAGGTGGGAATCAACAGTCACACCGGTGAGGCGATATGTTTGCCTCCAGGGTGCTTTGGCTTTGTTCCTTGCAGCGAGAGCATGCGATGGAAGATTGTCAATGAAAGACCGGGAAAAGGCAAAGCAGCTTGTGCTGAAGATGGGGCCGGAAAATGCTGCTATAGCTGGGTTGTCAGCAGATTGGGGTGAAGATGCTGGCAACCTTGTGAAACAGTTTGAGAAGACTGACTCTGACATTGCGTGTGCTCGGAGCAACTCAGTTTTTATTAATAATTACTTCTTCCCAGTTATCAGGTTATCAGTGAACTTACAGTCCAGTATTTGTTTTGTTGCCGCCGCCAAGGATTGCTGGCCGACTACATGCAACGTGTCCGACAGCTCTACATTGAAGGCCAGATCCTGATTGAGCCTGGTGTGTCTGACCCAAAACAGCCGCATAACTCTTCAGGAAACAATTCTTACATTGCTCAGAGCCTGACTTTTTGCCAAGAGACTCCACCATTCCAAGTTGGCGACCGGATGATATCCTTGTGGGGCCCTGGTGTGGGCAAACAAGTTAAAGGTGTTCACGCATCAATTGTCCGAGTGTGCCATGCAACCCTTGATCCTTGTTTGATATTATTTATTTGATTCTGTATAATTTAGTTCAGTTCTGATTCTTTGTTTTATTGCAAGAAGCTGTATGTCAGTGATTGAAGTTACTGTCGATGTTAAAAAACCTTTCACTTGTTTTTTCATCGCACTCAGGACCGCCTTCGTGCTGAGTATCCAGATTCATCGGTGCACATGGCCTTTGCTTGCTTTGACATAGAGGAGTGGCGTAAGGTGCGACGTTTACAAGAGAAGAAAGACTATGACCAAGCCTCACTGTTGAAGAACAGTCTATTACGCAAAGTCCTGCGTTTGTGCAGGGCTTTTCCAGGCCCTCGCATTCTGGTTGAGCCTGGAGATGATCGACGAGTTGAAATTGAGTTTGCAACAAATGCCAACATGCTGGTTGATCTTGTGAGGACAGGGCGCAAGGATTAAACACCTGATGTTGATGTAACAATATTTTTCAAATGTCACAGTTTACATCATTTGCAACATGTCCAAAAAGTAGTGCTCTGCTAGGCCCAATGTCAACAAGATGATGGCATTAATCGCATTTAAAGTGTTTTTTAACCTTTTTTTCCCCTGTGAAGGAAAATGCGCAAGCCTGACGACCCCAAGCACAAACATGTTGACAATCGATATCTTTGGGGACAGAAGGTGCAAATGGAAGAGTTGCAGTATTTGAAGCCATTGATTGGTTGGTATGTTAGCATTGAGCAAACAAGTGTCAGTGTGGAACAGTCACTGGCGACTACAAAGCGTTTGCTAGAAGCACATTGCGGACCATTGTTGGAGACAGGATCCACAATTGATGATTTGCTGACGTGCACCCTTGGGGGCCCAACTTGCATTGAGGAGGTTTGCAGCAAACATCAATCAGCAGATCTTCGGTTTAATCAATTTTTATATTTTGGTGTTTCTTCAGTTGGCTTCAGAACAAGCTCTTGTTCTTCTAATAAAGTTGCTGTTGCCAAGGCCATTGACAACAAAATGAATGAGAACTATCTTGGAATGACAAGATGGACACGTGCTTGGGCTGGACTTTGGCTTGCCAACTTTGGCCGGCGATTTGCTTTGTACCGTGCCCGTGTTGACCGAGGCCAACAGAGATTACAGCCTGTGCCAGGATCAGAGAAGAGTGTGATTGCCAGGAGAAGACATGGAGTAGAGAAGTTGCTGGCAGCACGTCCTGATTCAAAAGTTGACCGCAATGCTCAGAAAACAATTGCTTGTGCAAAGCTAGGGAACGTAGTGGCTGACCATAAGCCCCAGGATCGAGATGGCCTGAAGAAATTTCGATCTACAACATTGGTCAAAAAGAGCAAACACCTAGCCCCAGAGTCTCAGCAGTTGGCAGGTTTGAGGAGAGGTTGTCTGACTTCGCGTGCCGGTGATGAGGTGATCCTTGAAGCAAAACCGAAATGGCATGTGGTAAATGCAGTCTCCAAAAACTGTCCGACTTTGGTCCAAGACAGAGCTCGCTGCATGATGAGAGCATGGAAGAACGATATGTCGGCGTTCCTGCCGGTAGTGGACTTTGTCGTTGTGGCTGATGTGAACAGGGAGGTGCTGCTGTTGAGTGCGAACTTGCCACAGCCCAAGACATTGCACTTGGCATTGCTGGTGGTAGCATTGGGTGGTGGTGTTCTGAATGCAGATCTGTGGAATCAGAGATGTTTTGATGTCAGACGACCAGGAAAGTGTTTGATGCACAATGCAGCTGCCCTTGAAGTTGAAAGATGCATCAGCCTGTCCCAAAGGTTCAAGAAAGAACTGCCTGACATTTGCCTGACCTTCTCCAAATTAGCCGCCTTGGAGAAAAGCAAATGGTCTGTCAGGGTGCTAGCTGATGGGAAAAAACCTGACGTTGCTGGTGTTTTTTTGAATTCGCCAACTGATTTGAGCGTTTTCATTCAGAACACGAGGCGCTTGGACAAGCATCCTGGTGTTGAATGTAAGTATTTGTCTGACAAAAAGCCTGCTCCTGCGGTGAAGCCCTTGCGGACAGCTCTTAAAGAAATCTTTTCCAAGTCCACTGTTTTAAAGGCAGGGAAAAGGTCCTTCATGGGGCCTCCAAGGCCTGGAAAGAGATTATGTGAAAGATGATTTGTGTCAGTCTGATGGTGCAAAAAAAGATGTCCGATGGCCGAGCTTTGAGTTCTGTTCTTGACATTGATTATGAGCTTGAGTAAACGCATACACACACACACACACTCGTGTTGTCATGTTCTTTCCAACCAGCAGCTACTTTAAAGTAGATTGCGAGCAGCAGCAGTATCATCTTATTCTGGTTTTTGATCAGCTACCAGCTACATGATTCGTGTTTGCCTGTGCTCCCAGGTTGCAACATGCTGCTCAAGGGGTCAAGCCCTCAGTGAAAAATAGTGGCCACTTTTGGAGTATCTTGAGCTTCTTGTGGTGACTTGCAACAAGGTAATGATCAGTGTCAGTTATTCTTAGCCTCTCTTCTTCAGCTGCAGCAAAGCTCAAGTCAGTGCCAGTACTATGTGACATGACAGTCAGTGCTTTTCTGAACACAACGGACACTCATATTCGACAATCTTAATTGCAACAAACTGTTGACTGGATTTGTCATTGAATGAACTTTGTTTCCTCTGCTTGACTGATTTCTGCTCTTGACTGACTTCTGCTCACCATCCATTTGCCATCATGTTCGTGCCTTTTGTGGAGATGGTGTCATTCCATCAAGCCTTGCTAGCTGCAATTGGTGAACAAGAGATTGACCACTATGCCAAGTTGATGATGGACTTCATTGCCGGTGTGCGAGCTCATCTGTTCCGCGGGGAAAGGTTGGTTGAGGAGCAACTGGGATGCCTGATTCAAGTGCTTGATGTGGTTTTGCGGCTGAACCATTGGCGCTCAAGCAGCAGAGCAGGTGCATGGCGGCCACCGCCTGAGGTGGACTTGTCTTTGCCTGACTATCCCGGTTTGGGTGTGATGTTGAAGAAGACTATGACTGACTTCAATCTCATGACCATGTGGTGGGAAGTTCGGCAGTGCCATTGCGATGTGGAGCGGTGGATGCAGGTTGCAAAGAATGCTGGTGGCTGTCAACGAGTCGTGGCCACTTTGTATCAAGCTCAGGATGTCCTGGATGACTTGGAGGTTGAGCTGAGATGGCTGGATGGGCTACACCAGCCAGATGCAGAGGTAGCCTGATCTTTTGAGGGTGTCCAGCCTGTCTGACTGTGTTCTGAACTTGAACTGTGTTTGACTGTTGATCCAGCCTCTCTAACAATGAGTGCGCTGCAATAAATGCAGTGTCTGACTGTGGCTGTTGATCCCACCTGCGTGATAGTGGATCAGAATCACTATGTCTGACTGTGGCTGTTGATGTTTTGACAGGGAGGAATCTCTCACTGTCTTGGGGATTTGGGGCGTGTCTTTGCGAGCTGCTAAAATTGACCATTTTTCATTGGCGCATGTTGCTGTTAGTTGAACTGAAACAGATTTGTGTGCAAGTCCTTCTTACTTTGTAACACTGTAAACTGTAAAACTTAGATTTGTGCATCCAAGCTTCTGATGTCTGAGGTTGGATGGCTTTGTGGACTGTGTCTTGGTCCTCTTTTTTTTGCTTCTGCCCTCTTGCTGCTGTTGCTGCTTTACCTCTGACTCTTCTTCTCCTCCAACAGCTTAAACAGACCTTACCCAAAATGCTTTGACTAACTACTAAATACTATCAATTAGATAGACCCTACCCAAAAACAGTATGATTACTACTGATGTTATTTTTTGAAGTTTAGTTGGCTATCATAGGGATATAGAAAAAAATTTTCGCCGACACCCAAAGGCCCACCCAG
>OMLO01000309.1_pt1 | contig 29793 bp, 11 predicted proteins | sample 1674811 | NCBI WGS metagenome assembly OMLO01 (sample SAMN06265003, study PRJEB25207) | coral metagenome | isolation source: Coral host | place: Mexico:La Bocana,Puerto Morelos, Mexico | collected 2008-11-13
CTTTGCAGTGTAAACATTCAGATACAATACCACTTTTGTCTTTTGTGAGGCATTCTTCAGTGACAGTATTGTCCGCTACAAATATATTCTTATTCTTCTCTAAACTCTGTCCACGCTGTATCTCTTACGATGTTAACATATTCACATATTTACAAATCTGAGGTCTGCAATAAAACATTATCTATGTACAGTAAATTGTCCAACAAGCATACAAACCCAAGGGAAATAAATAAAACGGTTTAAACAAATGAATGTCGTTATGCTAATAAAGCTATCCCGAATCCTCGTTAATCCTTCTCGTTTGAATACGTTAATCTAAAAAATCCATCTCAAGTTTTTCGTGAGCGAAATATGTTATTTAAGTAACGAGAAATTCTAGCTGTCCATGACCCATTAATAGTCCTTCTCAATGAAATAAGAGAAGTGTTTTTACACTGCATAAATACTCTAAAAGTTATTTTTCGTGTGTGACCTTGTCACGTTTAAAGTTCTGAGTAATTAATTAACGCGTCCTTATTAATCGTTTTCTGAAACTTTTGTTATGGAAAGATATTTGACCGAAAATGTTAAGAAGTCGATGACAAAACTAAATAAATTATCAAGTTATCTGCTGTACAGCTACTTGCACTATCCGGCTTGGAACACACTTTGAGAATAGCTTCAGCATTTCAGTCACAAAGTCAAATATGCTATAAATAGTCTTCGCTGAGTTGCTAGGCCAAAAAAGTTCGCTACGCATAGAAACTGCTTTGAGGTTCTCCTCCGGTCCTTTTGTGCAAGAAATCCATGTATCTTTTCCTTCTGTGTAATTTATAAATTTTCAACCTTTCCTCTTCGTCATCTGAATCATCGCACTCTGTAAAATCCCATCTTAAACTCTCATTTATTCGAGTTAAACTCGAGGACGATGCAACGGTCAATGTTCCTGTGTTGACCGCGTTTTGTCGCGAACGCGCTTCGTTCGAAGAAGCTGAATTTGTACAATTTGTTGCGCCGAAGTTTTCTCCACTACTGCTAGTGCTTCGGCCGTCCGAACTGCTTGTTCGCCAGCTACTTGAAGAAATATCTTGCGTACTTGAAGAGCATGATTTGGAGTTGAAATCGTTTGCAACCTTTTTCTCGGTGTCTGCTCGTGACTTCGATCTTGTCTTTCGACGATTTCCTACGAGAAGATTGTAAGTTTTGCGTTTGGCATGTGCGAATCTCTTTCAAATAAGAACATTCAACTTAATGGCCTTTCTTTTCAGTGTAAGAATAAACAAACAGAATTAATGTAACAAACCTTCACTGGGGCTATCAGCGCCCGAAGCGAGCGTTTTACTGCCGGAATGTCGACTGTCTCTCCCCGAATCTTTTTTCTTCTTCTTTTTTGCTTTAGCAGATCTCTCCATTGGCGTCACAGAGAGCGATTTCTTAGTCTGTGTTGGCATTTTTGTACGCTTGATATGCCAGCCATTCGTCTCTCAAGGCGTCCATGGCAATATGCAAACACAAAAGCCTTTGTAATCTTCGTGTGTTAAAGGTTGTTAGGTCACAATGGTCACGTGCGCGCGTTCACGTATGCTAAGAAACCCCAGGGACGGGACGAAATAAAGGTTTTTACATTTTATAGCGGAGCTCCGGCGGCCCGAAAGGCCACCAAGCGGCGAAACCCCATTCTCACATAGAAAAGCAAAGGAAACCCATCAATTGTTTTCTCGTGGTTATCATGGCTAACGGTATTGTTCGTGGGCGCGTACGTATGACGACGACGGCGACGAAATCGCGAAAGATGGCGGCCATCCTTTAGCTGATAGGTTAACAGAGAAAAACAGCCTTGGTTTATAGCGTCCTTCTTCGATACTGGATATCCATGTTATGGTCAGTATGGTCAATTGACAACTCTCAAAACCAAATATCCGCTGAGTAGTGTTACGTGATCATAGAGACTTTGAGGTGCCTCGGAACACACTCCGTTGAACTTTGCAAAACTTTGCAACTTTGCAAAAAGTTGCATCGTATTATGTTTATCACAATTCGATAACAAAAACTAGGGGTCACCGAGCTAGCTTTTGAGTGATAAGAGCTTAGAGCTAAATTGAAGGGCGTTTTTAGCAGGTCATATCGTTGCTATATGGCAACCTATTGTGCCACAAAGTTGACCGAAATATACCCAGCAATGATTGAGCAGATTTTTGATACCATGAGTTTGGCATCAATCAATATGCAGTGGTTATAATGACCCTTCAAAATCTACGTCTTGCTAATTCATTTTCCAACTGATTTTTTTCCTTTATGTAATTCAGTAAAATTATCATAATATCATCGCAACACGGTTTAAAGGCACCGGCTAAAAGTATGGTCAAACAAGCTAGAGGATATTGTTTAAACAGTCATCAATGATTGGAAAACAGAGAATTGATCAGGAGTTCGAGCTTGGGACTGTAGTTAAGAAGGTACAAAACTCAAAATCCACAAAATTCAAATTCATTGTAGATGCGCGGATCATTGGACCTTCATAGCTGCAGAAACAAGGTTTATGACGGAACCTTCATTGTCCCTTTCCATGAAGTAAAAATGTCCTCCAGGCAGGACGTGTCTTTTAAAAGTTCCCTGGATTAGTTCTGTCCAGCCTGTGGGGCAAGAAAGGGCTTAATTAAAAATAAATTTCTCCTTAGATTATAAGGAGACATTAAGCCATATTGTCTTGCTAGTTTTCTCAAACTCCTCCATGGTTGTAGTTAGTCCAAGCGCTCCTTTTTCCACAGTAAAACAACAACTTCTCAGAACTTACATTAAAAGAAATGTGTGGTACACTGTAAGGAGAATTTACTGAGTAAGAAAAGACCTCGGACTAAAATAAATTATTGCGGATTCCTTTCTGAAGGTTTTTTCCAACTGCTGATTCGTTCATGGTTCGAACTTTTCTACGATGTGACTGTTGAAGCGAAGTTGGCTGGGAAGGAAATTCTCGCTGGGGGCGGTTAATTAATTAATGAAGGTGAAAAAAGCCCAGACGAACCTCGTTTCTACGATATGTACAGATTATATGTCTATCATTTGACATTATACGACAATTATTTGACCTCTTCTTTACTGACCAGCACGCACTCTTTCCAGTAACTGAAACCAGCTACAATCTTGGACAGAACAAAAAGGAACAATTAACCGCCTTTCCCTTTCTAAAGCAATAAAGAAGGCGCGGAGGAGCAAAAACGCGTAATTTTGGCATCAAAATGTTCCATTTAAATTTTGTCCAAGATTGTAGCTGAAAAAGTTTCGAAACCTTGTAACGGACTTTGTTCGTAATCCAAAGATGGATACAACAACGGCATGATAGACGAATGTTATGATCACCAACTTACCATCTTGATCGTGTAGATCTTCTGATCCGTCAAAGCAAGTTAACGAACAGTCCAGAATTGCGTTGTCGTCAGCTTCAAACCTAGAAATACGAAAGATCATGTATTTGAACTTCGGAGAAAGTTATGAAGACATGATTTTATAAAAGCCCGAAAAAACATTCAGGCCTAAACGGGATTCAAACCCAGTGCCCTACCAACTGAACTATCAAGCCATCTGGGAGCTGGTCACTTTGTAAGTGCGTATATAGTGAAGAATACAAGTGAGTATATGAAAAATCATATATTTTAACTGCGGAGAAAGATATAAGGACAGGATTGATTCCACCATCTACGGGTATTTTACGAACTCATTAAGTGACCAGCTCCTAGTTAGCTTGATAGCTCAGTTGGTAGAGCTGTGCACTGGTATCGCAGAGGTCATGGGTTCGAATAGTATTTTTAGAGAGGTTTCGGGAAAAACCTCTTCATCGGTGGAAGAATGAAAGGTTACAAGTTAGGCAGTTGCCACATGCGCATGTAAACACTTGTGAATATCCGGGATAGTGCATGTAATTATGAGTGATACAGGCCAGCCCAAGAAACGAAACGGATCATGTGCCATCGCTTCATACAGCTTAATGATTTACAAAACCTTTTTTCTGTCACGGTTGTTTTTCTTTTCGGATTTTCAACATCGCGGAATTTTTTCTCTCTTTAGCGCGCTTTCGCATGTTGACTTGTGATAAATTGCACGATCGCTCCCAAACTCAACAACCTAATATTTGCATCGTGTGCCTATAACTGAACGCAGGCCAATATGATACCTAATTCACGTTGTGCGCTCGTTTCCGTGTGAAAGTTCTCAATATCTTTGACGGTTGAATAAAAACACGCGCAAATGCATGGATGGCAGTCAGTGCTTCAGTGAAGTTATTCAAATGAGTGGTCGGCACCTCTATGGTTACGGTTTACTAGCCGAGTTTACACTAGGAACGAATTATCCGTTTGAGAGTAACGGGGGAGTTTAAGCAACGACGACACCTAGAAAAAAGTGAATTTATATTTTATCATCGAAATCTCGGCAATTGTCTAGATCTGTTCAGTACACCAATGTCTCTAAAAACGTTCTCAGCTTTAATGCATTGACAGTGTTCAATACAAAATTGACATACGGAAAAGTATCCGTCGTTGTTCCGAGTCCTTCAGACTAAGCTGAACTTGAACTGGTCATTTCACGTTCCTGTTTTGCAGAGGATGGCAAAGAAATGTACTACAATTCATATTTCCTCATAAAACCTTCGGCTTAGTGAAGTTCTAGTTGCCGTTTTCGTCGTGGTTTGCTTGAGCTCCCTATAGTAGATGGGTTACAGCCGAACCAAGAAAACGCGATGGAGAGTAAGAGTGCGATGAATTAATATTCCATCCAAGAAAGGAAAAATGCGTTCAATCGCTTCATGCTACTGATTGAATTAAAACTTCTACTTATCCTGATCGAGATGGAGTTCAAATACCGCCGTGGCTGGTAGCATGCAAGGAGGTGGGGGGGGGGGGGGGGAAACATCCTATCCCTTCCGATTTAAGAAGTGGTAGGAGAGTCGAGTTATGGCCTTAGTAAAAACGTCGGTTGTTTAAATCATAAACCTACTAGCGCATACGATCTCAACTAATCGGAAATTTAAATCTTTAATAATCGTTTTTTTTTTCTGTAGAAGTCATCATGGCTATAAAAGAGCTTCAGCAAACCACGGTGGTAAGGCCAACTAGAATGTCACCAAACAAAAGGCTTAACGAGCAGAACAATGGCTGTGCACGTGCGCCATAAATTTTTCCACATTTCCAGCTGTCCTCGAACTCTGCCAAACAACAACATGAAAAGACCTAATTCTGCTTTTTTTGGAAAACGCGGTCGACGGCGGCTTTTGTTTTGGTTTCATTTGGAGTTCTAAGGCCAATAGGCGCACTGAACAGATCTAGGCAATTGTACAATTCGAAGTTGAACTATAAATTTATTTTTACTACGAGTTGTCCTCGGGGTCACCGTCGTCATTGCGTAAGCTGTCTTTTATCACATGATCGAAGGGTAGATCTAGTGGGAGGGGTCTTAACCCCCCCTTCCTCTTCGGCTTTCACCATACCTGTAGTTGTGTAGGAACGTGAGATCAGCTCTTAACACACGCACTGCTATCTTCATCATCTCTTTGTTTTCTGTCAGTGCTTTCGGTGTCCCTCCCCAGCTGCGAATTTTTTTAATCAAATCATCATCACTGAGAACTGAAACATCAAGGACTGTTCTTGGTATCTGTGAATAAATGAGGAGGGCATTGGAAGTCACACTCCTTCACGATGAAATACGATCTGGAATTGTGCATCTTTTGGCTGGATAGGGTGAGGAGGGGACAGATTTAGTCTGGCGCAAAAGACCTTTCTGTGAAGGTATTGACTAGCTGGAATCACATTGAAATGCACTCTGTTTAATTGTCCGCAGTGCCAGGCAAGATTCAAAATAAATAAAATAAACAAAAAATATTGTCATAATTCGGATTTAACCAGTGACTGTTTGGTGCATTATTCCTCCACTGGTCCAATGAGCAGTCTTCACACTGATGGCCAAATTAAATTGACTTTAGTCTTCAAATTTTGAAAACAAATTCTAGTCGTGCAACATCTGTGTTGCAGCTTCCTATGCCAGATGTTTTTGGCTTGTCACACAATCCTCCCCTAAGAAAGTTTGTAGGAGAGGAAAGATTGCATAACAAGCCGTAACTATAGCCCCTGCATACTACACAAAGGCTCTAGATACTAGTATCTCAATGTATCTTGTCTAATCACAATGTACTTCTACTGACCTGGGGTGCTGTTGCGGATGATATAAACATGTGGACTGGCTGCATGTTGTAGTGCAGTTTCAGGTATCTTGCTGCCTCGAAACAAATTCCAGCTCCTAGACTAGAAAAATCATCGCAACATGATTTGTCAGTGATCCTTAAATTGGTAGTGCATTGGTGTTATAATTTGGTAATAATGTACATAATTATATTTTTTAACATGGCTTTATTTGGAAGAACCACCCTTGCAAGGTATCCTTAGATGCATCAGGCCCGTCCCAAAATTTTAGAAAGTAACAGCACCCAGCCTGGAAAAGCAGTCACTTGTTTTTCCTCCATCGCAGGTCAAACAACTGTAGTAATTATACGATTTAACATCACCCTTCCAATAAGCTCGTCCTTCCAATGAATGTTCCGTATTGAGTTCTAATTTTTAATATACACCATATTCAAATGAGCACTCACTTACAACAAGTGCTCCTGATGTGAGATTAACATGGTTGTTATAAGAGTGGATGTACTATGTTTTTTCATCTTAACCAAAGTTCTGTGCCTTCGTCTGGTTGAGAAGCAAAAACAATAGCTTCCACCATCCACCCTTAAGAAAAAGGACTCAATGAAGGGCACATATGTACATATATCGGGTAGGGCTACTATGGGACCTGGCCTCATGACCACCCTATTGTTACATGTACCATGTTTCCTGAGACACACCAAACAGTTAGTCAGTCATTTCCTAATTTTTATTTTTACCTATTTATTATTATTTTCCTGCTAATATGACAACCCTTTAAACAAACATATGATCTGATGTCATGGTGGCATTATTGAAAAGGTTTGGAGTCTGATTGATAGAGAGAAAATAAAACAAACCTGTGACCCCAGAATGCAAACGGTTTTTCCTTTAAAATGTCATGAACATCCTTGCAAAAATCGTTTAGAAGTAATTTCCAGTCATCAACAATAAAGGACTCCACAAATCTGCTCTCTCTACCTGGCAAACACACGCCATGTACTGTTGACAATATTCAGTACAGTTAAAATAATTAGAAAACACGTATTCCTGTCATTTTAGGAGTTCACTAATACTCAAGTTTCTGGTGACATCATAGACCACTTATTCCTCAGAAGACAACGTCTTCAGTAAACAACAAATATATAAGTTACAAATATTGATAATAGATAGAAGCAGTGGGGGGGGGGGGGAGAGGCAATTTATCCCATGTCAAGGATGCCGGATAAAGTAGAATTTTACTGCAACAGAAGATCACCCTGGGCGTAGCTCAAAATTATTTGACTCTGAAAAGATGCTTCATGGGGATTGTCTTTGTAAGAAGAAGATGGCATTACATCGGTCACATGTTCTATAGAGAAACCACTAACACATCTTAAGTTGCTCTCAGATGGACATGAGAGGGTAGAGGGAAGAAAGGCAGTTGCAAATCCATATGGAGGACTGCATAGGACTGCATAAGACTTCATAGGACTGAAATTACATAAATTATTTTAGCTCAAGATAACAAGGATTTTAATATAACCAAGTTCAAGATAGCATCAAGTTTCTACTGTATTTTAAAATCAGTCTCTAGTCCAAATGACCCCATGACAGCTAAAAATACTGACATTCTCTCTTGACCAGACTAATTGTAGTTTACCAAAATCTGCAATTTACATAGATAGCCATCTTGACCTTTTCACGCTGAATGACTTCCCCCTCCCACCCACCCTAGGCAGTAATGACCTGGTAATGTGAAATACTTATAACAAATAATTAGCTATATAGTCCTTTAACCTTTATTTCTTCGTTCGTGATGGCTATTAAAAATATCAAAATATAATAGTGTATGAAAATGAACACCAGGATCAACTTCCTCCACTCAAAAAATTATACTTGTTTTAAAATTCCGCTCTCTGCCCCTCCTGGCCTCCCGCGAAAATCTCATGTCAACTTCCTGTTCTGTAATCTTCGTTTGCCATCTTTAACCGAGCTAGTCTATGAGACGGCAAACTAATGGATTTTCAATTGCTTTCTAAGCACGTTCATTGACGCACGCTTTTAGATCAAAGGCTAGCCGTCAAAACATCCAAAAACATATTTGGCATTCGCTTATCTATCTCTAGCTATCTGTACTGGAACAAACGGTTCTAGAATTTCCAACAATGTTAATGTTAAAAGAGCATCGAACCTTCAATCTTGCTAGCGAACTTCTTTCCCCAGTTTGCATAGAATGCCGCTCCACCGCCGGCCCAAGGAAAACAGATCAGTTTAAGTTCGGCATTATTCTTCTTGTAAACACACCGCAGCCATTTTGAGCTCATAGCTGTAATTATTAGTCAGTTATAATTAGAAAATATTAATTCATATATTGTTTGATCACGTGGTACACGGAGTCAAATGGAAAACACTTTCGAACTGTGCTGGATTGTTTGATTTCCGAGTGTATATTGGGAGGGAGGTTACGAGATATTTTTACAGATTTTAATGGTTTCAAACTTTGCTGTGGAGAGAATTCAAGTTTCTCCGTGTTTATTTCTGGCGTGATTTTTCTCCCCCCGCTGAGTAAATTTGCACATCCGCTTTAGGAAGTGACTGTTCATTTGACTCGCGGACTGTCGAGCGATGAAGAAGACGCAAGATTTTCCCGCCGCTCCGACTTAATGTTAGCTCTGCTCAGCTGATCTTCCTCGAGGAAAGAATAAGACATGGGAGAATTAGCCAGTGAAGAAGAACTACGATGGGTCTGCCCGAACGATCGGCAGTTAAACTTACGAGCTAAGTGAGTTAAAATTTTAGTAGTACGTGACAGAAATATTGAAATCTTGTTGTTTTGTTATCTCATGCACATACAGCGAACAGAACAGAACAGCGAATGAATTCTCTGTTTCCGGTTCCTAAATAATTCAAAATTGTTTTAGCCGCAAACACCTGGTTTTTATAGCTATTGTTATCATTCTTTCTGCTTTTTCTGTGCGTATTGCCAGTTTGGTTTGGAGATACATGGAAGTGGTCGATTGTACATAACTCTTTGTTTGGCCATGAAAATACCATGTGTTTCCGTCCCAAGAAAGTCTTGAAAAGATTTTTCAAGAAAACTCGTACGAGATGGCCAAAGTCTTTGGAGAATTTGCTGTTAGTATTTTGTTTTGTTTTTTCTGTGATTGATCGTTCCATTTTAAATCTGACTTGACCCCTTATCCTCTTTTACCTTGCAAGATTTAATAAGCTTACGTTGTGATGTTGTGTGCTAATTAAGAGTAAGCTCTGATAGATAAATGCGGTAGCTTGAAGTACATCGTTGCTGAGGGTTTTTTCACCTCATTTTAGGTTAAATTCAGGATGGTCTTTTCATTCAAGCGGACCCGCAAGAAAGACAGGCACAAAGTCTGATATCACTGACAACGAACAGAAAATCATCAGAAATGTTTTGGAGCGCGCTGATAAAATTCGTCAAGTCGAAGAAGAGAGAATCGGGTAAGTGATATTAAGCCGAACTAAAACATCATTAGAGATCCTTAAGGTTGAGTATTTTTTTTGTGTGCGGAGTGAAAGAAAATGTAAATTAAATATAAATTCTACATTAAAATTTAACACTTTGTCTACCCCGATTTGCATTCAATTGATGTTTACATTTGAGAATAATTTGTTTTCTTTTGGTGAGAAAGCATTTCATTGCATTGTGGTCAAAAATAAAAGTCGCAATACAAAACGCACGTTTTGTTATTTCTATTTTTTTGAAAACAGCCTCCCCATAAGCACTTGAAATAAAGACGCTTGTTGGAGTATTAGTGAATTGATTGATTATACTAATGAACAATAACTGCTAGCTTCCGTTTGATTGGTTGGTTCTGACTATTTTGATCTGTTAGGCTAATTAGAAGACAATTAATTGTAGCGAGACATCTAATAGAGTAACCTCAGTTATTTGTAACTAAAAGTTTTTATAAAGAATTGGACTGAAAGTTTATTGTAAACACAGCTCTTTATTTGGATAAAACAGTCTTGACCTTTCCCCAGCTAAGCTTGTGTTTTCCTGTTCTGAGCTTAAACTGCCCTTTAACCCTTAATACATGTAACTGACTTGAAAGGTCACTGAATCCTGCCCGCCCAAGGCCAACCAATCTTCACTTATAATTAAATTTCATGATCACCAAGGCTCTCGTAAATTTGATTACTGGACATTACTATGTACACAATGTGTAGCATATCACCTCATTTTTGTGAAATTTATTCATTGTAACAAAGGGAAAAAATATTACTTAGAACATGATTGCTGAATAATATGATTATATAAATACCCATACTGGGTTGGGTACTTTCAGTACTTATAATACTACACTCTGTTCCTACATGGCCCTTAAGGCAGACTAAAATTCTTACTGAGGCAATATTATGAAAATATGCATTTTATATAAATATTTAATTATTTCTCTTAATGCATAGACTCTTAAGGAAACTTGAAATTAATAACAGAATTCCAAAGTTTTACTGAGGCAAGTTCCTCAGTTTGCCTGTTACTAGATACAAGTTACCCAGTTGTATCATACTTACACTACCTTACAAGCATGATACTTACACATCAAACATATAATTAATGACATTACTTACAATACGATGGTATTCTTACAAATACTGATAGTAAAGACAGAGTTATTTGGTCAATGTTGAGAATGTTCTGCCTATCGGTTTAGACTGTTTCATTCTTTTTACATCTCCAAGTATTGTCTATGTCATGCCCCAGGAGGAAGGGCATCCCATATAAAATGGATCGGGGTGCTTGTCAAAATTTTGAAAAGAGCCCTTAAAAGATAACGGTACTAAGAGCCTGCTTTGTGGATGTGGTTCGGAATTTTTGACCTTTTGAGGCTGTACTCCCTAAGAGGGTGAGGCGCTGTGGCCTAATGGTTAGTAAGCTCGACTCCAGATCGAGTGGTCCGGATTCGAGCCCTGGCCGGGGACATTGTGTTGTGTTCTTGGGCAAGACGCTTGACTCTCACAGTGCCTCTCTCCACCCAGGTGTATCAACGGGAACTGGTAAATTTAATGCTGGAGGTAACCCTGCAATGGACTAGCAACCCATCCAGGGGGGAGTACAAATATTCCTAGTCGCTTAATGCTACAGAAACCGGAATACGCTCCAGCCTGATTGGCCACTTACTCCGTAAGAGGCAACAAAAATAATTTTTTTAACCCCTAAAAGATGCAAATAGCAACCTATCCTTTATATATAGGATTCCCCCTCTGGGGTCATGCCATGTTGTAATCCAGTATTTGATACTGTTGGATATTATCTTTCTAGGCGACTGGTAGAGAAGTTGGAGAACATGCGGTATAATGCCATTGGAGATGGAAGAGATACATGCCTTCTGTGCAGTTCTAAGTTTGGAACCTTGAAAGTTGTTGCAAAGAGATGTGATATTTGTGAAAAGGTACACAGTCAATAACTTACAGTATTTATTAGAACCGGGCTTGGAAGAAACTTGAATTTCTCCTTTCCCTGTGGAAAAGCAGGTCTCAAATTTTGCTAGACCTGGCCATGCAAGTCTTAGTTAACAGACAACTCTCCTAGGTCCTGCCCATTAGGTCATTGAAAATTAAAATCTACTTGCCCAGCAAGAAAAGCTTCCTACTACTCATTGGAGTCACAGGAATTGCATTTAACAATTATCCATGCCAACTCCATAGTCATTCCTGGCACTAACATCAGTGTTTCTTGTAGGGTTACTTATGAGTGGTTTTGTAGTGGATGTGCTTGCCCAGCGAGGAATGGATAGTAGAAATTTGTTTATTCACTCAGTATAGTAATCTGAATGGGTGTCCAATTTCTCATGTTATTCATTACTTCAAAAGATTGTTTTCCAGATTGTGATTGTTTTGAAATCTCTTTTCATCATTACGCTGTTTGTCTCTGACTCTTGTACTCTTTGACAGTGTGTTTGTCAGAAGTGTGGCCTGGATACCCTTGATAGCGATGGTGATTTCATTTGGCTGTGCATGCTTTGCAGTGAACACAGAGAGGTAAAACCCAACATCTAAATAGCCATCACTTTAAAACATTGAAATTACTGGGCATACTAGGCAACTAAACCCTTTCTTGATTCACCAGTGAGAAAGAAAGAAGCTGCAAAAAATTTCAAAAAGCAATGAAAAACATTTTACAAAATTTTTGTTCTGTGTCCAATGGAACATATTCATTTTCTCTTGTTTCTGTGGTCTGATGATCTCACTTGTGATTGGTTAAAACACAAAAAACATTCCAGACATATTTTAGTTGTCCATGGTTTGCAAGTTTATTTTTTAATTGCTGCAGAGGCTGTATTTACAACCCTCAAATCTCAGGGTTTTTTTATCTTTTTACAAGGCTGCAAATGACTTTTTATCTCTTGAAAAGACATATGTCCTTCTAAGACACCATCTTCTTGGTCAGACAAAATTGATTTTAGTCAGACATTACTTAAGAAAGTAAGGTTTATCCAAGGTAGAATTTTATTCATCCTTACTCTAAAATGATTTACGATAAAAAATACTGCACAAACACAAACACAAACACAAGCAAATTTTGGTCCATCAATGTCTGATGACTGAGTGTTATTTGCAGCCCTATTTTTAAAGGGAGTTAATAGAGACTATGAACAAGTTCTCTAGTCAAGGATGGGTAGAGAGAAGAAAGCGGGGGGAACAGAAGAGAGGGAGAGAAATATTTTGTTTACAGGCTCCAATGCCCTAAATCCCACCACAAGGCTCCCTCAGCCAAATTACTCTAAGCCAGTGCCTTCTCTACCCTTCCAGCTGCTGTCAGACCCTTCCAGCCACCATCAGACCCTTCCAGCCACTGTCAGACCCTTCCAGCCAGATCCTGTTGACAGACTAATAGAGACAAGGAAGGGTTTTATTGGAGTTGTGCTTCTAATAGCTTGTGCAAATAAACTTGTTGTGGGAGACTGTTGGAAGTGTGATTTAGTTATTGTTTGGGATGCATGGGGGTGTTAATAAAATTCTGGTAATACGTCTGTTTTAGTTTCAGATCTTGTTCTTTTCTTTTACCGTAGCTATGGAAAAGAACTGGGGCATGGTTTTTTAAAGCTATACCCAAATACACATACCCCGAGTCAAGAAGTCGAATACTCAGCAACAGAAAAGTGAGTTTGCAAAGTTTTCATTCAGATTGCTAGAAATTAAGAATCATTGAGAAGCAAAATATGACTCCTTATTTTCTGTAGTATCTTAAAAGATATGGCTTTAAGAATGGTGAAAATTTAACGCAAGACTCTTGTTTGATTTGCAGGACTCAACTACTTTAAATACCTCTGACATATCAAATAAATACCAGAGAACATGGACAAGTTACTCAAAATCAAAAGGTGATTGATTGTAAATTTTAACTTAAAAATGCTCCAAAACATTTTAGGTTGAAGTTCTCTTAGGCCTAAACAATATTCATACAAAACTTCTTAAGATGCCATTGAATAAACATATAACAAATTGATAGCAAATTGTTGTTGATCATTGCCTTTTCATTATTGCGTTCATTTGTTCATTTGTGATTATTGTTCTCCGAGAGTTCTTTGAAGCATTAATGCCTGTAATTAATGCTGGTAACTCTAAGACACAAATAACAAGAGGCCTTAACAATGTTATTAATATTATTTGCAATTGAATGTAAAATGCACAGATAATTTGGATGAAGATATCAGAGAGGAAAGTGGCTCAGAGGATGAAGAGTCCAGTAGCTCTTCAGATGAAATGTCCTTTGAACGTTCTAAAGAGTACACACATTCAAACAGAAGAAGATCTTCCCAGGACACAGCATCCTTCTCAAATCAGAGATCAGTGGAAATGTCAATGCCTGGAAGCAGCATACTAGAAAGCATAGACACTCCCCCTCCATTCCGCAAGAGAAGTCTTGCGGTTTCACAAGACGATAAGCAACGTCGGCCATCTGAAATCAGCCAAAATTCAACCTTCATTCAAACCACAAATGGCCATCTCTGTAAGTGTTAAAAATTGTTGAAAGTTAACTTTCAGTTGAAACCAAACTCCCATCGATTCATTCCTTTACTTAGCTTTTAAGGTTTTGCACTTTCTCCTTTCTGATTTTCAGCACCAGATAGCAGTCATAGCAGGGCAGAGTCACCCAAAGTTGAAAAAAGTGGTAGTTTTACAGGGGGGTACAATTCTACAGACAGGGGAGATGAAGTTGATGGCAGAATTAAGCCACTGGTTAAAAAGCAAGATACAGAAGAAGAAGACATTGATGAACTCGTGAGAACGTTCAAGCAATCCGAGGCTGCTGTGGCAAAAGATACTGGGGATGCTGGTAAGCCACATAGTAGATAGGTTTATTTTCAGCCTTGAAAGCTAGTACCACCTTGCATAATAACATAATTTACAGCACCACTTGAACCCTAGACTTTTGTCATGGGTTTGAATCCTGTAATATTGTTGCTGCCTGAATTTTTTCAATTTTTTATTTTCACAACTGGTTAATAAGTAGTGTCCTATGACTGTTATGATTTTTAATGTATTTACATTCTTCTCCACAGTTGAAATAATTATATAATTTTTCACCATCTAGAGGTACATCGGACAAAAGCAGCTATGGACCTCTTAGGGTATTTGGCCTCAAAAGGTCCACATCGCGAGCTTTTCGCTTCTTCTTTTAGCTCAGCAAAATGGCAGGAGATAAATGAATGTGTTCTTTTAAAATTGGTAGTTCTTAAGGGTGAAATGAAACAATTTCAATCCACACCCACAATATATACGATCTTATTCACTTGCATATCTTAATTACTGGTAATTGTACCCTAGGTCTTCCTCCATATAGTCATTAAATTACAACAAGAGTAGAGTTTGAGTTTGAAGTTTGATCCATTTTGTATCAGACATAATTCCAAATTGCAATATTTTTCCATTATATTAAATCCTCATCATCCCCATTCCTACCTGTGACTACAAGTTTGATCAAGTGAGTGAATAAGGTAATTCTTGTCCTTATTTTGCAGGTTTAGGAACAATAGAGTTTGGTGTTCATTATGATAAACAACACAGTGAGCTTCAGGTGACAGTCATTTGTGCCAAGGTATGTTTCTGATTTCCGGGTAGGAAATAAGTTTTAAAATCCAGTAGCCCAGTGGGCTAGTACATTTATATTTTAGTTTTCTTCCACTACAATGTTTATACTTGGCCAATAGGTTTTCAATGTTCATGCTTTATCAAATACATCATAAACTAGGTACTGTCTATAATCAATTATTTTTAAATTTTCAATATATCGATTCCATGCAATATATCACAGTTCTTTTTATATGGGAGTTTCTGGGTTATCATTCATAATTTGTAAATTTTATTTAGCAGAATTTTCATTTTCTGTGATTATTCATTTTTTGCAGGGCCTGAAAGCTATGGATTCCAGTGGCACGTCTGATCCTTATGTCAAACTTCATCTTCTCCCTGGTGCTAGTAAGGTACAGTCTGACTACATGCGCCTACTGTAAATTGAGCTGAACCTCTGTGTGGGGGCACCTCCTGAAGACAGACACCTCTCATGAGTGGACACTTAGTCGTGGTCCCACCCATGTAAATGACACTTATAGATTTTGACCCTTCCATCCTCTCATAAGTGGACCATTTTTCTTTGGTAATTTGACAGCACAGCGTTAATGATCATCTCATGATGTGGATTACAAATGTGAATTATACCTCGTATCAGAGATGCCCAACGCTCGCCTTGCAGTTGTCTCAGTGTCTTGCTTTGTGTGGCATCTGATTTGTTCATATGTTGTTTAAGACTGTACATGTAACATGGCACTTCTTTTCAGGGAGCAATTGTTGCCAGTGTTTCAGGGGTTCAATTGAGAGCTGGGAATCAAACTGGGAATCAAACTGGCACTCCAAAGATAATTTTTCTCGCCAGTTTGATCATTTAGAGAAAAGTTGGCATCCTCATTTAAACATCAATGGTGGAAGCCCCTGGGTTATTTTGTATCCAGTCTGGTAAGGTTGTGGGAGGCATGCCATATCTTGTAACATCATCTTACTTCTACCTTACCTGATGTGCTACCTTCACTGTATTCCTAGAGTAACAAGTTAAGGACTCATACAAAGTACAAGACTCTTAACCCACAATTTGATGAAACACTGGTATACTATGGCATTACAGATGATGACATATCAAAGAAATCACTCAGGTAGATAACGTTTATTAATGTCTGCTTCCTCAACTTAGTTGATAACTTAACATTATAATTTTTGTTCACCATGCACAGACTGAAAACATTTACTTAAACCAGAGATCCTACCATTATTGTTTTTATTTTCTCTTCCAACAGACTTCAGGTTTTTGATGAAGATAAACTTGGTCGCAATAATTTTATTGGGGAGACTTGTGTGACTCTTAAAATTTTTCACAGTAAACCTTCCCAGTCGCTGAAAAGGTCACTTGTCTCTAGAGCTTCTGTGAGTATAAAATACAAGTTACTTTTTTGTTGTTGTTTATTTTTCCTCATCTATTGTATTAACAAGTGATGCATTTTTTTCCTCATATCTCTGTACCCTTTTGTCATTGGTGGAAATTGTAACATGGATCATGAGAAGTTTGATGATGGACGGGTATGTTGCCTTAAATTGCCACTATGATCAAATTCTCGATATTTACGTATTTATTTTTTTACATTTTTCGTAAATATTAATTGTAAATAGTAATTATGAAATGATAAGTAAATTGGCTTTGGCTCATTAGTTAAGTAACAAGGTTATATGTAATGTCCACTGACGGAAAAGAAAACTGTAAAGACACTTAACTGACAAAACTGCAATATATTGCAGGAATCTCCAGATTCTAATCTTGGCCGCATTCAGCTCTCTCTTGAGTACAAGTCACAGAAGAATCAACTTGTTGTTGGTGTGATTCGCTGTGCTGGACTAGCAGCCATGGACTCTAATGGCTATTCAGATCCTTATGTCAAGTGGTGAGTGATTAATGTCAGATTTCTCCTACAAGAGACATTAGAACTTCAAGCAAACAATTGGTGAGAATAAGAAAATTCACCAGCTCGGCCTATGGTCATTGAGCATCATATTTAAATTGCATCATATTTAAAATAGTTTAATTTCTACCAACTAAAAGGAGTGCTTAAAAATTACAGAAGAGAGTTGGAAGGTGTTTGAATGACCTTGTGATTTACTAGACCCTACCCCCCCCCCCCCCCCAAAGAAAACTATGCAATATGTGTAAAGCACCAAAGTGCCTCCAAGTTTTGAAACCCAAATAGGGTCTGGACATAATCAATTGCTAAACTCCAGACTGTGAGTGGTATTCTTCTTCATTAAGGGCTGGTTACTGCAGTTAATTAAGTTTGCAAACCTTAAACCATCAAAATATCTTACCATTAAAATGGTAATCTTTAGGTGCATACCTAAAGGTAATGTTTTATCACTGCTGTAAGTTTTACTCTTGCTTTCTTTCTTCTCTCTTCAGTTACCTTAAACCTGATGTACACAAAAAATCCAAGAGAAGGACCACCATCAAGAAAAAGACACTCAATCCTGAATATAATGAAGTAAGACTTACTTGCCGATTCTGTATTCTCATTTGATACTTTTTTTAGTAAATTACCACTCTACCTGTTAGAGTTATGGAAGGAATCAAATATGTTATTCCAGAAAATAGCAATACTCCCACAGAGGGTTTTTTGGTTTGACCAGGAGCCCATTCCTGGTTTGACACACCCACCTCCCAATCCCTCTGTAATTTCCAGTTTTGGTTCATAAGTATTTATACAGAATAATATGGCTTTTGAGAGCCCCCCCCCCCTCCCGCCCTCTTGGCGTTTCTGATATCCCTCCTTGGTATTGGTTCATAGATATTTTCAGGAACTACACAATACTGATCATTTATGGCTACTCTGTGAAATTGGCCACTGCTAATGGTTTTGTTCCATTCATACAGGAGTTTGTCTACGACATCGCACACCACGATCTTGCAAAGAAAAGTTTAGAGTTGACAGTATGGGATTATGATGTAGGAAAAAGCAACGACTTTATTGGTAAGAATCTTCAAGCTATGCCTTTTGTAGATAAGGTGACTGATTTAAAGGTGGACAAGTTGTGGGCCCTCATTTTTCCTTTTGTCTGATTGCAGTTGTCAACACTACTCCTGTCGCATTTAAGTCCAAGATAGGGGGCACTTCCAGCCAGCCATTTTGAATTTGGAATACGAATTGAAAATATCCAACAAATATTATGTTACAAAAAATAATTTGTATGTTGTGATCGTTTTGGCGAGGGTAGTTCTGAAAAGAACTGTTGTTGGCGACGGTTCAACAAGCTGAGCATAGTCATCAGAGTGCAATTACCTGACAACAACCTGTTTCTCCTTTAAGGTGGGGTTCTAATGGACATTAATTCAAGTGGCACTTCACTGATGCATTGGTATGACATGCTTAAGACACAAAACCAGGCTCATACTCACTGGCACACACTGCAAAGACTAACCAATCACGAACAGGAGTAAGAAGTCACCTTGCTGTTGGTGAAAATTAAACCAATCAAATGGAGGTTTGAGCCAAGTTACATAACGAGTAGTTTACACGGATCATCACGGCAGGGAAGCAATGGAGACTGAAAACGATAAAGGAGAATATTCCAAGAGAGAAATGAATGATCCGAACGAAAAATGAAAGGGATTTTAAAAGTAACATTTATTTATTTTAAACAGTCATTTGGTAGTTTGCAAACGTTAAAGCATAGCTACAAATGTAGTAGCCTGCGTAGCGAGCGTTTCCGTGGGGTTGGGGAGCAAAGAAAGTCAGAGGAACGGGATTTTCGGTGTTTTTCTCGCGCGAAAAATGGGGCTAATCCCGTTCCTCGGACTTTCTTTGCTCCCAAACCCCACGGAAACGCTTGCTACGCAGGCCACAAATGTAGGTGAGCTCGACCCCAATGTAACAAGCACTTCTGTGTGGTATTACTGTATTTACATGTAACAAATAACAACAAAAACAACAGACGAGTTTATTTGTACCATAGAGTAATGATTACTTCCCTTTTCGACCTAAAAACAAAAAGAAATTGTAGTGTATCAATATTTTCTCATCACATTTGCAAGGGTAGCTGATTGTTTGTTCAATTCAAGAAAATAGTATCTGTAGTCTGCAGTCTGTATAGGAGCCAGGTGTTCCATCAGGCCGGAGCTTATCCCGGTTTTTGTAGTATGAAGTGGCTAGGAATATTTCTACTCCCCCTGGATGGGATATTAGTCCATCGCAGGGTTACCCCCAGTATTAAGTTCGCCATTACCCTTCTATACAAAAAGGGGCACTGTGAGAGTGAAGTGTCGTGCCCAAGAACACAATGTCATGTCCCCGGTGTCAACCAGGGCACAAAGCCGGACCACTCGATCTGGAGACTAGCATCCTAACCGTGAGGTGCTGTTTTATCATCATAATGATGTCCTGTACAATTGAACCTAGGGTTGTTACACTGCTTGGTTCGTTTTTTCAGCTTGTTTTTATGTAACATTTTGATATATATTAGGGTCGTTCATCTAATGAACGTTGTTGTTCTGACTTGATTTTATTGTGATTCTCTATACCATACCAAAGTGGGGATTGGAGTTTATGGTGGTATATTGATTTAACTGTTTATTTTGGTTGCAAGAGAAGTCAGGTAGACGCTTTTAATTCAGCAGTGCAGTCGTAAACAGTAATAATATCCGGCATTGCGTGCAGAACAATGTTAATTTATATCTGTGAATCTCTTGGATTACTGACATGACAAATGTCTGTCTCCAATGTGGTTAAGATGTAATTATACCGTAGCAAAATCAATAATTGAAATTAGCATTATTGAATTCATAGCAAGCAAAATTACTAGATAAACAGGTGATAAAAAAACTAAGGTTTCTGTTTAACCTTTTACCAAATAAATCAAGAGCAAACAACTGGTTATTGAGCAAGAAATACAGCACAGTAGCATCTTACTATACTATTTTCAGCATCCAGCTGATGGTAGCTGCTACACTGTATGTAAATTCACTAGCTATCTAGTCTTCAATAAATTAATGCCGCTCCAGAAAGCTAGTTGTGGAACTACTTCTGAGATCGTTTTGGAGACCAAAAAAATGTTCAAGACAGAAGCAGCCACTAAAAACCAGAAACGCCGTCAAATTAGGATAAGTAAACCCTCTAAAAATGTTCAGGGCAGTACAGTCCCACCCACTTTTTTAACATTTAAATTATTTAAATCACTATATTTATCCATTCAAGTTAGCAGTTAGCAGTCTTGAAACAACAGCAATTTGACAAAAAAAAACAGAAAACGCAAAATAGTAGACATTACATTAAATGGAAAGAAACATATAGATTATCTGGTACTTAATGGATTTTGCAAGTGGAGGGCGCAGAAGCCCCTGTGCTCTGATCGCTGTCAATCTGATGGGCATGTAAAGGAGGTCAGTCAGTATATTGGCCACGTAAAAAATTACTTTTAAATGGTCAAGGATTGCAAACAACGAACCTGGAAAATTTAGGTTTAACTTCTCAAGATGAGCAAACCTTTTAAACTCTGAAATTAGATATGATGGGGCCATACCTTGAAAGACAGTTGTAGACTTGAATACACCTAAAATATTCCCTGCACAATTGAAGACAGGGCCAGCTGAGTGTTGACTTCAAGCGCTTCAGCACTAACCCATCGACCTTCGATACCGACCTGGGTGTTCCGATTTATTACCCCAGCCCATAGAATGGTCCAAAACAATTCCGGTTCTATTCAGAAGACCTTTAAGCCCCTGACGAAAATTTCCACCAGAAATAACAAAGATGCAAGGGTTTATAAATAAGGGGAGGTGGTCAAAATTGCAACAATGCACGAGACTAGGATAAACAATGGACAGAGCTTTGAAAGAGTGATGAACAGAGAGAGAAGAGCACAAATGAATCCAATGTTATGAGAACTACAAGTAGCTAGGCACTGAATCGAGAAGACAACAGAAGTATCTGAAGTGAGAGGATAGAGTTGAGAGGTCGAGGGTTGTTGCGAGCTAATCAGGCTAACCCTTGAGTGACTTGAGTGCGTTCAAGCTAACAAGAGTGCCACTCCCTGTTCCAAACTATCCTATGCAAAGGTTCTTTGTATTGTCACGCAACGGGCGGTGGTGGGGGAGGAGAGAAAGATTGTGTGACAAGCCCAAAGAGGCAAAATCCCAGACAAAAGTAGTTAAGACATTTTCGTTAATAATGGAGAGTTGTAGCAACTGTTGACACTGTTTGCGCAAGAGGATACACTTCCAGCTGGCAGACAATCGTCATGCAATCTTTCTCTCCTCCCCCACCACCGCCCGTTGCGTGACAATACAAAGAACCTTTTCATAGCATAGTTTGGAACAGGGAGTGGCACTCTTGTTAGCTTGAACGCACTCAAGGAGTTAGCCTGATTAGCTCGCAACAACCCTTGACCTCTCAACTCTCTCCTCTCACTTCCGTTAATAAAGGGAATAGTAATTATTAGTGGGCAAGTAATCAAAATTGAAATTACAAATTGAAACTGATTTGAAATTACAAGCATGACTTTTCTCTGAATTGCACAGCACAAGATCCAATAACTAAATATTCTATCAATAACAAATTTCACGTAATTGATGTGCGAATGGCGAAGGGATATGGTGATAGGTATCCAGTAACAAGAGGTCAAAATTGGACACACTATTGCACACCAATTACGTGACAAATAGGTGTGAGGAGAACCAATCACGATCAATCATGATCAATTTATAGATATAAGAAAAATAATGATATATTATAATATTAATAATAAAAATAATATTAATAAAAGCAGTAGTAATGATAAAAACACCATTATCTTTTAGAAGTTCTTTATTAAAACGTTAAATTAAATATTTTTTCCTCAAAAGAACATTTTGTCAAAGTAAAAACACCAGTAGCTTTCCCTTAAAGTTAAAACCAGATTTTCTTCTTATGGGGGACACTGTGCAGTTAAATTAAATTGCTATTAATTTTTTTTTACTGATTGTGTTGTTCCAGAAAATATAGATACCCACCCCAAGAAAGGTTAATTTTAATTCCAAGGAGGAGGGGGGTTTCAAAAGCACAATGTTTCAAAGGAAAGTACAATGCTAAACTGGAATTTCTAGAGGGGTTGAGGGGTTCAAGCTAGAAACCCTTACATGGGCGGGGGAGTATGGATATTTTCCGGAACACAATAAGTAAATAATTTAATAGTACAAGCAGTGCAACACCAAAAAATTGGTTTACCTATATTAACAATAAATCTGCTACTACTTGACGCTACAAATTCTCAGCCTGTAATGATTTCATAGCGAACAGGGACAAGATTTCTGAATCACATTGTACCTAATATATTTATTACATCCATTTTGAAATCAGTGGTTATCCTTGCAACCTGATTGGCTCTCAGCAGTGCACTTTATTCGCAAATCGCACTATTTTTTGCTCTAAATCACATCTTTTTCGCAGCCAATGAGGATGAGAGAGTAAAACAAAACAACCAGTCAGATTTCAAGGTTTTTTAAACTAACAAATCACATTGCAGGAAAATGAAAGACAAAAAGGCCATTGTTTAGCAAATTTGGCAACTTTTGTTGTACTAGTAATTCTTGTATTTAAGCTATTAAATTGTGCAATTTCAAAATGGATGTAATAAAGTGGCAATTGAACATTGGGTCATGCAATTGTGGTCTGAAATCATACTATTCGATTTTGAAATCACGCGTATGATTTCTGACCAAATTGCACCCCACTCAGTTCAATTACCATTATTAATGAATGATTACTTGAGCCAAGGTCACACCAAAAATTCAAAACAAAAACTTTGAATATTGACAATAGATTTCCAACAAATTGTTGACCTAAGAAAGCTACAAACTACAGATCGAAACAAATTGTGGCATTTTAACTGTTTCACCACTGAAAAACAGATTGGCCAATAATTTTTATCAAAAACTTTGATTGGATGGGCTTGGCTCCAGTTGTGGCACTACAAGTTTTTATTGACATGATAAAAAATAATTACGAGCATTTTTCATATTTTGCACTGGTTAAATCTCTGCAATGATGCACAGTTAAAATGCCATGCCTAAGAGTTGTGGATACCAACAGCAATAGTAATAATCATTTGTAGACCATCCTTTTTCAAAACTAACACAAGTTAAACAATTTATTTCTTTTAAATAACCACAAAGCTTATTAAGTTTAACCTGAAATCACAAAAAATAAACAGGAAAGTCACACTAATCAAACTGTAGGGTTAAGTCCATGGTTTTAAAAATTTATTTTTACAACTTTACACATTCTCGTCTTCTTATTAAATTATGTACAAAATAATGTATCCATTACACCTTGTCTTTTTTACAAAAAAAAAAAATCCACTACCTATCAATTTATGTCATCCAGAGCAGTTACTTTAATTATTTTATAAATTTTGTATAAAGACTGTGAGACTCCAAGAGTTTGCCCCCAAAAAAGCTTTGGCTGTAAAATGCAAATGTCAACTATCTCAGCCCAAGAAAAAGAAAATGTGCTGTTTGATAGTTGTTTAATAAAGACATGCTGACATTGTTAAGTGGATGATAACATCTAAATGAACCAAGTCAGTGTTTTTCCCTACCCTTATTTTTCACCGTGACTAATCAATAGCACTTGTTAGATTTTGCAGTCAAAATAGAAACAACTTAACTTTAATATTGACTTCGCTAACAAAAACACTTCAATTAGACAAAATATCTTAAGGGACTGAGCTATTACTGGGTACTTTAGTTACAGCTGACTAAATTTAATAAACAAAACTGATTTTTTTTTGCAACAGTTATAATAATAATTCTATTTCTATGAACTGTGAATAATTCTGTCACAAATTCAATGAAATGGGTGCAAGGGATTTTAAGTACATGTATGTACTATGTCATATGTAATTTTTGTATCTTTTGTGGCCTGTATGTTTTGTGAATAATGAGGCTTGGATAAATCAGACCTGCCATAATGCTACACAATTGGCTAAGAAAATTTAAAATTTCAGAGCACTCCACTGAAAATACATGTCAAAAATTACATACTAAAACAATTTGAAAAAAGCAATAGATGTGGCCCACATGAATGAATGAATAGACAGTGCAAAAAATGATGTGATTGATGACTAACTGCCAAAGAGTTCCGACAATGCAAAGCTGTAGCAAAACACAAGACATTTTCAGTGTTCATGCTAACTTGCATGTGTTTCAACACTGACCCATACAGGCTTTATAATGGTGTAGAAGACACAGGATTATCACCTCACAAACCTACTTTTTTGATTTTTGTCGATTTTTTTGTCTTTTCTCCTTTTGTTTTCAACTTTTGTATGTCAGCAGATTCTGTGTCTTCTGCACTACGTACAGAGCACCATTACACAGTCGGTTGGATTATCAAAAACTCTGCCTTGAATTCATAAATAACAAAACTGTTGAAGATTGTGTGCATGGTATGTATGAGAATAACTGGCATGTGGAGACTAGAAATAGTAAGCCAGACCACAAGGAGATTTCCAGGCAATGAACATCACATGTGGGATTGTTTTCCATGGAATGATGGCATCTATGGGATGTTATGAGCTGTACATCTCCCTTATTCTCAAGTGTCTAAATCCTCTCCCATTTCTGACACTACAGCTATAAGGACTGTTATGTCATCTGGCTTCCCTCCAGTTATATTTATGCCTTCACATCTAGCTTGCTCAGCAAATGGTGATACATAATGCGGATCAAATGAATGGGTTCTTGCTAAATTCGCTAGTGAATCTGTAATGTGCTGGATACTTTCTGCACTGTGATCCTAAAAAAAACAAAGGAGAAAACAAATCACTGCCATTCCATTCCATGTTCTGTAGATTAGTAACAATGAAGAGGAGTGTGGGTTGAAAGATGAAATTGTCCATCCACACTAAACGAATTGTTTTTCATGTCGCGAAAATAATATATCACCAACTTTAAGTGCAGATGGCGACTTTAAGGACAGTGCCTACTTTTGTTTGGATGCACACATTCTGCATATCACACAAGGCATGATGCAGCTGTCATGCACACCCTGGGGTTAGCATTGACGTATGCTAATCACTTGCTGTTAACGGCTTCCAGCTGAAAAACTAACTATTATCTGTGGAAATTTAATACTTGAAATCCAATTTATACAGTACCTGCAGATGGTGTAGTGTGTGCGCAAAACAAGTGTGAGAGACACAAATGTTTTACTCACTGTAGAGGTGACAAGACAAAATGTAAAAAAAAAAAATGTATGGTTGCCCCCATGTTTTTTGTTATGAAATGGTGGCAAGTGGTAAGCCTATTCAATATCTGATTTCTAGTTGTGGGAAAAGCTATGTAGACTGTACTTTAGCTGAAGCAGAGGAAGGCTGTCAGAAATGCTAAGACTGCTGTTTCAATTATTTTGTTATTAAAAACATACCAAAAATGGTTTTATTTTACCATTTACCATAACATCACGCGAAGTTCTAACATTCTAAGAAAGTGAAAGAACAAACTGGATTGCCTCATTTTTGAAATGCTTTTTATTGAGGAACTAAAACCAACGCTCAACAAACAGTGTGACTCAATTCTTGGAAAACTATTTGTTTAGATAATTACCGGTATGCATGTTAACACCCTTTTTTTAAAGTTGTTGTTTTTTAAAAGTTTTTTAGGTTTTTACATTCCCATTCATTTTAGATTTTATATTTATATGCTAATTTTTATATTTTTAAACTTGAAAATGACTTTGGAGAGGTCGAAACGTTGTTCGTTTTTATCGCTGATTCTTATTACCAAATATTTACCATGTAGTATTGACATTGTTAAAAATGTTTTGCTTTTCTCTGTGTTGAGGCAAATTCTAAGGAAATCAATGAAGAAATTATCCTTTCCTTCTTTTTCAAAAAAATGCTGTGTCAGCATTATTGTAGATTCAAGGCTAATATTATCTTGAAATAAAATGAGCGGCTACCCCCATTTTTCTTTGTGGATTCCAATAGCCCTTGCAAAGATCTACGTTTTCTACATGGTCCTAATGTGGTGCAAAAACCTAAACGTATTTAGTAGGCACCGTCCTAAGCCCAAAGAAATCTTTTCGAGGCTTGCCAAATTTCAATAGTGCTATTGTTTTTCCTGAGAGCAACCCCAACTTTTATCAAGCTACAAAACTGGTAGATAAGTCAGTCAATTTTCAGGGAAACATTTGAAGTTGCTCCCCTGAGAGCAGAGGGTCTTTAATTCCATATATAAAAGCCAATACACATTTTCTGGTTAGCAAATGATGATTTTCAAGTGTGGATGTTTTTGTCAATGTTCAAGTTAAAAAGAGACAAGATTTCTGTTGCTGTACTTTTTAATAACGTAAAAAACAAATTTTGTTAGCTTAGTTCAATTGAGCCCTTTGCAAGGCGGAGAAGAACCAAGTGGAGACAAAAGTGGAAACACACCTCTAATTGTGACAGCTCCTTGAGTATTTGTTCAGTGGAAACATTATCAAACAGACCATCAGTGGCCAAGACAATTAAATCTCCCACCTCGACACTGAAGGACGTACTTTCTGCTTCATCCAAACTGCAAGGAAAACACCTCCACTATCTTACTGCTGAATGATTTCCTTAACAAGAGAGCACTGAATAACAAATTATTTGCAAAATACATGTAAAATTTTGATGCATTTCTTTTTTCTACTATTATACCGTCCAGTATTTTTATTCAACAAAATTAATGAAGAAGCCTAAGTTGTGTACTACACTGTGATAAAACATGACGGCATTTTGAGAACTTGAGGGAAAGGTAGAAAACACAAGCTGCAGGTGAGTGTTTTCTTATTTGAGTGTTCTGAAATGTCGGGAGTGTTTTATCAGTGTAATACATGGCATACATGTACATATAAGCTTCTTCATTTCCTTTCCATTTTAGAGGTAATGTGACGAAAAACAATAAAACATATTTTCTGCTACAATAAAAGGTTGTTTTTTTACCAATCAGAGTGCACACAGGGTCATATCTATATGTATGCTACAATGTGTAATTAAGTTCTCATTCAATCATTTCATTCAATCATTCATTCATTCAAGAATCTTAACATTGCCATAACAATAATGCTTGTTCTAATCCCCCATGTCATTACAATGGTTGGAAAGCAAAGAAGTCTGTATGGGCTTACATGTAATTCTCTGACACTTTTCACACCTTGAGAATTCATTACACTCCATTATTAGCGGCTCCTTCATGGTGGAGCAAAGTTCTTTCAATGTGGAAATGCAGTAGTGCTCTAAGATGCTCTACTTCTCAGGTGGAATAATTAAGTAATTCAAAATACAAAATTATGATTAAATCCACAAGCTACTAGTCTGCTACTCACACTTGGCATCAACCCTTCCCTGATCCAGACATACCTATCCTCTATAACAGTTCCAGCTTGTCCAGGGGGTGGAATTGCCAGCTGATAAGGGGTATTAAAATAGTGCTGCATTTCAGATGACTGGTGCACCACCGAGCCCCGACGAATCACCAGAAACCCAGAATCACCAAGATTTGCTGAATGAAGCATCTGGCTTTTCTTGTCTAGTACCATGATACAAGCTGTGCTGCTGCCTATTTCAAAATACAAAGCAAAAAACAGATCAAAACTTTAGGATAACTTGTTAGTCAGAGCAGTTTTCAATTGAGTGTTGTAAAACCAAAACCAAAGCAATCACTCTAGCCAATCCCAAGGGTCACAGACAATCCAATGAACCAATAAAACTCAAAGCAGGGCTCACATGAAACTCTAATGCCAGCTTGCCCTTTGGACAAGCAGCTCTCCAATTTTGCTTGCCCTTGGCACCCTTTTTTGAAAACCAAACTTGCCTGAACCTTAAACCCACCAGGCAAGTGAGAATGAAAAGTTACTTGCCCACCAGGAAAATCTACTAGGTCCCGGACAATGGGAGAGCACTTTTTTGAGCTCTGTCAATGAAAGGAAATGCATGTGGCAGATGCAAAGCATGGGAAAACATCTGTGAGGGAGTCGCAATTGGTTTTAGCGTTACTTCTGATTGGGTGAGATAGTAATGCGTATGGTGTGTTGCTATGATGCAAAACCAATTACATGTACTTTTCAACACTATAATAGGCCTAAGAATTCATAATTTGTGACAGCAAAATCATCAACAGGTGTGGGTTACCCTACTGATCTTTTCAATAATCTTTTAAAAGGAAAAATCTAACTTAATTGATTCTTAAAACAGCAATAATATTTACCTCTGATAGTTTTTTTTTCTCAGATACTTGGATCTATAGCTTAAAGATTTAGCATGGTTGATATTGACCATTAGTAGTGCTTAAGAATGCCAAAAGACACTGATCAAGGGATTATCCCCAAAATGTCTGACAGTAACCGATAACTTAAAGTATTTATTAATAAGCACTCTGAACATATATTTTCCATTTTTTTCAGGCTGTTGAACCTTGATTGTCATTATCTATTTAATACTTTTATTAATTTATTGGTCCACTAAAGCTGACATGATTATTTTCACAATGACCAGTTTTAAGAGGGCTTGCAATATAATAAGATTTGTGTAAAATTTTACCCACCAAACAGTGGCTTTTTATGCTCTGTAAGCTCCTGAAATCCTGCTTTAATTACACTTAAAGGAGATGGTGTCTCAAGCCCTCCTTCCAGTACAAATCTCTTACAGCTTTCCATTAATGCAGTTGAGAAAAGTGAAGAGTCTATTCCATAATGCCGCCAACCACCAACTCCATCAGCAACTCCTAACCAAAATAAAAAGAAAACATAAAAAACAGAAGCCTATAAGAGCATGAGAAAACCTTACAGTCAAGCAATTATAAATATGCTTATATGTATTTCAATAACAGTAAAGAGCATCCAAGACAATGATCTGGCAAAAAAGTAAAACACAACACCAATTTACATGTAGATATATTAAAATTCAGACTAAAACTATCTCACAAAGAGGGCGCAGGGAAAAACTACAGATTTTGCGGGGTTTATTCTCCGGAGCCTCATCCTGAGGTCAATTATTTTAAGCTGAATTTTAATATATTTGTCTTTCTCTATCACCGCACAGTCACTGTAAGATTATTATTCATTATCTCCAAAACGAAACAAGATATTCCAAAAAGGAAAACGCCATTCTTATTTTTTGAAATTAAGACTTTCTTATTTTTCGAAAACCCTTTCAAATAAGCAGCGATTATATTTCATTTCAGAGGCACTTCAAGAAAAAAGCCTGAAATAAGCAACTGGTGGATAATGCTATCCATTGGATAAATCACTATGTAGTGGGTAAGTGTCCACAAAATTAACCACACTATTCACTGGATAAATCACGAAGAGCCTGATCTGTTAAACTTGAGAACTGACTTATAGTCATAACTCTACTGTCATGTTTATTCCAAGTTATTAATAATAATGTCTAGTAGCACTGTGTTCATATGAGAGAGCACACTATAGTTTGCTTGTCTAATCAATCTATTCTATTAAAACAATAGAGTGTTTCTGTCGAGGAACTATCGGCTGATAGTGGCCCCGCGGAAATTTGATGTTCTTAAAACAAATATGCTAGTTTTAAGAACATCAAATTTCCAAGGGGCAACTATCAG
>OMLO01000310.1_pt1 | contig 29786 bp, 33 predicted proteins | sample 1674811 | NCBI WGS metagenome assembly OMLO01 (sample SAMN06265003, study PRJEB25207) | coral metagenome | isolation source: Coral host | place: Mexico:La Bocana,Puerto Morelos, Mexico | collected 2008-11-13
ACATTTAGAAAGACTTGGAAGCAGCTATGTGTATGTAGCTTCGGCCTCCCTAACCCTTATCACGGGACATTTAGAAACACTTGGAAGAAGCAGTTTATATGTAACTTGGGCCTCCCTAACCCTTATCACGGGACATTTAGAAAGACTTGGAAGAAGCAGCGTGTATGTAGCTTGGGCCTCCTTAATCCTTATCACGGGACATTTAGAAAGACTTGGAAATTGGAAGAGGCCAGATGTAGGTACCTTGTTGTTTGTGACTGCTTTGAGGCCTTTTTGGTGCTGTTGGCCTGCGTCTACCGTTGCCTGGCTGCACACCGGCAACTAATCATGAACCTTGAGGTTTGCATGCAGGCCTTCTTGGGCTTGTTCCTCTTCTTTATCGCTGTAGTGCTGTGGCTGCGCCTTATTCTCTTTGAGGGCTTATTGTTTGTTTCTTTTTGCCTTCATTGTGTTTCTTGCCCGTGTGCCTTCAATGAAGATTGAACATTGGCACTTCCTGGAGGTTTTCTTGGTCTTGGTCCTCTTCCTCTGCGCCCTGGTGCCTCGGCTGCATTCAATTATGTTGTAAATCTGCAGCTTTCCCTTTGCTCCGAGGTCTGGTTCTTCTTTGTCCTCGTTGAGCGCCTCCCGACTGCACTCATTCAAGTGTTTAGACTTTGACATTGTTTTGACTTGGCTGCAGCCAACGGATCTACTAGGCCTGTTGTTTGGGGTAGCTTTGGGGCTATCTTGGTTCTCTGTCTCTTCATCTGTAGTTTTCAGTTGGGCTCAGTCAGTCAGCTACTTCCAACTTTTAGACTTGCATGGAGGTCTCGTTGTGTCGCTCTCTTCGAGGTGCCTGTTGGAAGCTCGGCTCGAAGGGGATTTGCGGGTGCTCTGCTTCATGTTGCCCCCGGCCCCGTGCTGCAAAAGGCCAGGCTTGCCTAGCTGAACGTGGGTGGCCTGGGCATGCAGTCAAGAGCGTGCGCAGAAGACGAGAAAAGCGCCTAACCTTGCAGACTTCGTCGCATTTTCGCTTTGCTTGCATGTATTTTGGTGTGTGTGTGATCATTTTTGCTCACGCTTTGCTTGGTCCATGACCCAGCACGCCAAAGAAGGCACAAACCGGTATGGGTTGATAAGAAGGTTAAGACAAGACTCCGAGAGCGAGAGGGTTGAACTTGTAGAGGGTACCTGAATTCGCTGTGCATGTGCAGCCGTTTCGCAGCAGCTCAAGAACTGTCTTGAAGCCGCCGTGCTCAATTTCGCAAACCTGTCCACACCTCAGCATTTTAGGATAATATGCCAAAACACGAGCAAGTGTCTCATGCATGCTGGCGTCGCAGGCTCTGTGTTCATACGCCGGCCCATGCAGGCCATCAGGCTATATTTCCTGCAGCTCGAAATCAACGATGGACTTGGGCAACGTGAATGTGGCACAGGCGGGCTAGGCTATAATAATGAGCTGGTTAATCCTTGCCTATGCTAATGTTAAAGGATGCGCCTCTAATACATGAAGGTTTTCCACAAAAACGATTGCTGTAAAGCCCCTGCCATCCTGGCCATCATCAGGTTCCTTTGGAGAATTCGCACATGGACGTGGGCGCCGCAGCAGATGCACAGGCCGGTTGCAGCGAAGAATGCATGATGCAAAAAGTATAGTTTATCAGTTTACCGCTCGTGTATTTGCTTGCGTTTTGATTACCTTGTGGGAGATCCAACTGAACATGATGGATGCCTTATATGGACTTGTGTCTAGGCGGCGCCCCTCCCAATGAAGAAGTTCGTGGTGGCCAAAGTGGAGCCCGATGGCAACTGCCTGTTCTGGGCCCTGGCGCTGCATGAGCAAACTCAAGATGCCGAGTCCCTGCGAGAAGAGCTCAGCGACTTCATGGAACAAACCGCTATGCAGCAGCATGCCTTTGAAGAGGCGTTCTTGGAGGAGGCCGAGCACCTGCGCGGCCCCAAGAACACCAACTGGGGCGGCAACGTTTCCATCACGGCCTATTCTCTGATGCGCCAGGTTCATGTCTTTGTGCACACGGCCCCAGAGGGGGTTGGGTTTGCCCATGTGGCAGACTACAGCCATGAATCGTTGCAGAGCAACCCCAACGCCCGAAGCATCCACTTGCTCTGGAACGGCGACAACCATTATGATGGGCTTGTGGAAATGGAGGATACCTCTGTGTATGTGGAAGCGTGGCCGCAGCCGCCGCCCCCGGTCTACTTCAAAGAACCCTCCGCAACTTCAACAGCGGCGGCACCACAAGAAGATTTTCCGCCTTTACCAGCAGATGGTGGGGCACGAAGACGGAAGCGGGTCAAGTTTGCAGCACCACGCTCTTCGAAGAAATGCAAGCAGAACTGTTGCGAGGGCATCGCAGCTGGTGGCCAGAAGCGGGCTTCAGCAGACCCTTCGCAAGATTGGCAGCCGGTGCGCCGCTGCAGGAAGAAGACCACGCCACCACCCAGCCTGCAGGAGAACAACTTGGATATAGTGGTGAAAGCCAGGATTGCCGCCAAATCTGAGCACCCTCACCGGCAAACTGAAGATCAGATCAAGGCCAGGATGGGTCATCAACAAGAGGGGCCACACTCAGCCAAACATTACGTTTTATCCAAGAAGATTTTTCTAATGTTGCAATGTGTGGAATGTATGGTTTCAGTTTTACATGTAGTGTTGCCATGGGCGATGTTCTGGTTTTACTCTTGCCCCGCCCTGTCAATATGTATGCAGGCCTTGGCTGTGGAACGTCTTCGAGAAGATCCTACCACTCCACCGGATTGCACCAGAGGCATGGCAGATGCGGGCATGCTGTGGCCACGGGCGTTCTGTGCATTCAAAGGTTGCAGCTGGTCCAAAATGCACGGCACAGACAGATGCTCCGCAATTCCGACAAAGATCGCCTGCTGAGCGTCTATTCCGCAGCCGTTGCTTACCACTGTCGTCGACAAGCACCATTGGCCGGCGCAAGCCTGGACCGCCGTGCCCTGATGGCCTTCAGCGAGGCCACATCCGGCGATGGAGTGGAAGCCCTTGTTTGCTTCTGCGGCGGATGCGTGCACCCATGCGTGCGAGAAGTGGAAGCGAGTGGCCACATTCGCTGGTGCAAGCCGTTGGCCAACTGCGGCGGTGACCCTGAAGAGCCGCGGTTCCTGGGCAAGCCCCTCGACATCATCGCAAAGCTCCTGGGCCTGGATACCTACTTATCCAAGTATGATCGGGTTGGGACCAATGCTGGAGACAACATTTTCAAGCTCTCGGCCCTGGAAACATTTGAAGACTGGCACTTGAGCTTGCCCGATTGCAACAATGTGAAGCTCTTGTGCTGCCCTGAGGCGGGCGCGTTCCTTTTGTGTCATGTAATGAAAATGAAGAACTTCAATGCCAAGTTGTTTGACTTGTGTAGTAAATCTTTCGGGCCCTTGTCCTTTCATTCGTAAAAGGGACTCGCTTCCCCGTGCATGCAGGACCACCGGTGCCAAAGCCACCCAACGCACGTTGACGAGAAGGTCCTTTGCCGAGACTGTGAAGCGCCCTTGTGCAACCAGTGCCGGGAACACTTATCGAAAGGCAAGCTGCCCCCATTGAGCTACGCAAATGACATGTGGACAGGCTACGGCCTCGAGCTCATCTACCAGAAAGAAGTTACGGCCATGGAGCTTCTATGCGCCAGCCCGTGTTTGACTTCCATGATCTTGATGTCCATGGAGGCCCGGCACAACAATGCACCGGAGGCCCCGGCCAAAGGTGCAGCCACACCTGCATTTGATGAGAAGGCCCACATGGCTCGGCACCGGTTTGGGGCCCGTGGTAACTTGATCACCTTCCCACTCCCCATTGAAGACATGGTAGCGGCGCTCCAAGAGCACAACGCGCCTGAAGACCTGTCTGATCCTGGGTACATCCCACGCAGCGGTGCTGCTTTGGGAGACTTTGTCAGGGTGATCCTCAAGACCAACAAGGAAGGTCAGACGACGGATGCCGAGATCAAGACGCTGATTCATCAAGCAACCGTGCGACGCCAGGCACAAGGGTCTATTGCGGTCGTATAGTTTCAAAAAAAAAGGGGGGAAATCAAAATCGTTGTCAATACGTATTGCATAGACAATTTTCAATGTCATATAAAGCATCACATTGCCTATATATTGCATGATCGATGTACTGAGGCCATGGCTTTTTAGACCACAACTTTGGTTGCACTGTAACCACAAAAACTTGATAGGGTTTCGGTCTTCTCTTGCTTTCCGTTCAGCTTGCTGACGTTAACCTTGGACCAGGTAGTGGTGGATTTGATTCTGGAGATGAAGCGTTTGGGCCACCCATCCTTTGCTGGCTTGGACGAGGCGCTGGTCCGGCAGCGTGCTGAAGCTTTGCCCGAAGACGGCGTGCCCAAGGAGGTCTTGAAGGTCATTGAAGAAGTTGATGACTCTCATGATAGGTTGCAGCCGCAGAAAGCCGCCACGCCATGTGACGGCAGGCAACCGCTCGCAGCAGCCGGCCAAGCCTTTGCAGCCCAGCGACCACGCACCGTCGAGCCACAAGGCCGCAGCAACCGACCACAACAAGAGCTTGTCGAGGCAGCCTTGAAGGACTTGACTAAGCAGCTCACCTCGCCTGGCGACATGCCCGCGCTTCGCACTTTGGAGGCGCGGGCTGGTAACCGCTTGATCGATCAGTTCCAGCCATACTATTGGTCCATGGCCTTCTGCTTCCTATTCAAGTACGCCACCGCCCAGCCCGACGTGAGCAACACCTCGCACGGAGCCAACGAGGAGCCGCAAGAACTTCTTGTGCTGCTTGACCAGGTCACGGTAGGTGCTCTCGGCCTCTTTGCTCATGAGATAGTCATGGGCCTTCTGGAGCTTCTCGCGCTTGCTGCGTGTTCGGACCTGCTCGTGTGTTTTTGAATGGCTGCACAATTGCTGGTATCGGTTACGTTGTCTTTGACTATATAACTGTCAGTGTGATTCAACCTGCGCCCTGCACCTTCCGTTTATACCCCGGACAAAAGGTTACGAGAAAGAGGCGTCCCATATATATAGAGAGATAACGTGCTGTTGACTATTGTTGACTATTACCGCCAAAAAAAACTACCTGTGTCCCCCCTGGCCTTGCGGATCTTCTCCTCCACAGACTTCTTGCTCCAGCTCAGCCTCGTCATGGAAGAATGGATGCGGTAGCCATTGTTCGCCTTCTTGACAGGGCCCACGTCAATATCCAAAGGACGAAGCACCTTGCTCAGCTTCAAGCTCAACTTTCGGAGGACCTTCGGAAGCTCGTGTGGCTGTGGAACCCATTGCTTGCCGCTGCATTGCTTACACTTCTTCGCCGTCATCTCGGCCGGAGCTACCCGGCGGGTGTCCACAGGCTCCAAGGGTCGTGGCTGCAAGGAACTGCACTTCTTGCAGATAGCCCAAGACCCAAATTTGCACCATTGCTCCACGAAGGCGGCCCGTGCTGAGACCGTAGGCATTGGGAGTCCTGCATCGTTGTCTGCGATGTCCTTGGCCTCAAGCTTCGGGAGGTCATTGTCCAAGAAAAATTTCTTTGCCACGCGGGTTCTGTCGGCGGCTCGCCGTTTCTTGTACGCGGTGACCTCTTTGCTAGCCAACTCTTTGAAGGCTCTCTTACGGCTTGCCAAAGCTGTTTTCCATGCCTCCGCCGCCGTTTTCACTTGCTGGTCCACCGCGGCATTGCGGGGCTGCCGTTGTTGCTTTGGCTGCCCACGCTTCTCTTTCAGGGCCTCTGCGTGGAACTTGTCCTGCCACTCCTCAGGCACTCTCATCACGGCGGCGTTGTAGACGTAGCTTTGCTGCTCATAGCTAGCCCTGAATGCTTTCAACGCCTTGCTGATGTTGGACCTGCCTTTCACTGAGTTGCAAGCTGCAGCCATCCGTTCTGGGTCGCAGAACAAACATTTCTCACCTCCAAAAGGGTCCTGCACTGGCTGCCCCATCTTCCTCTGCGAAAAAAGGCAACCGACCATGTCAGAGAAGCCCTTGCACACCCTTGCTCTTCGACGTCTCGGCGGTGGTCTCACTGGTGGACGCTCTTCAGCACCTGGCCACCAGCGGCAAAAAGCACGAGCGATGGAAACAAACACACTTATGATTTGCCTTGCGTGTCTCAGACACCACTTGCCGCCGTACCCCCCCTGCCTGCCTGCCGCATCCTCCGAGAGCTTGGCGCCAAAGACCTCTCGTTCCTGACTGCGGGCGACATGCATGCACGGTCAACTGGTTACAAGTTCCTGCACTCAAGCCAACTGTATTAACCATGATATCCTATATGTAGAACAGGAAACACCGAAACACCCGTTAAACATCCCTGCAACGGCCACACTGAAACCTGCCTCGTCTGCACCAGGACCTGGCCCTCCACTTCCGCTGGCCCGGGTGGCGGCCAGGAGCTTGTTCACACGTCCAGTCTTGTACCCGCCTTCCTTCAACAGGCTGCGGATCTGTGCCTCCGTCATGCCATCGGCCCGCAGCCCCTGCACGAACTGCTGCGCTGACGCTTCCTGAACGTTCGGTCGCCAGCCCCAAAAACAAAAAACGTCATTGAACAACTTGAGTGGACTGACAGCAGGACGAAGATTTCCATACCGATGCGCCTCTGCTGCGCTTCCCGAAGGGACAACCCCTCCTCCTCCAGAGGAGGCGGCGTCCGGATTGCTCGAGACTGGCGCCTAACAAGCTAACCAAGGTTTACAGACAGACCGCTGCTCTGCCGTGTTCCTTGAATAACCACATTGATACTGAGACTCTGGCGAACCTTTGCTCCAACGCTGCTTCCTCGTCCCGAGCAAAGCCACCAAAAATGACAAACACAACCGCTGTTGGCCTGAGGCTCCAACCTTGCGCCGCTTCTCAGCGAGGGCTTCTGCTGGAGTTTCTTCTGCACGCCGCCCGGCTGGGCCCTGCACGTCCCCCAACACCGACACACACACAGCCAAAACAAAACCGGTCCCGAAGATTTGGTCGTGTTTCTCGCCTTGCTGGGTGTCTTCTTGAGGTTCAAAGCCATGTTGCCTCAGGGCAGAGCCACAGACGGTGACCCACGGAAAAAAAATCGTTGACTTCTGACGCGCAAAACGGGCCCTTGCCTCCAGCCTCAGCGAACTCCACCTCGTCGTCTGCGACCCCTCCACTCGCACTCTTCGGGACGGAACACAACGTAGGTTGAGCCGGCTGTTTTGAGCCAAGAAACACAAAGGCGGACGGCAAGGCTGGAATGCGCACACAACCTGCAGGCTCGTCCTCTTCAGGAATTTGGCCTGGGGTCAAAAAAAAATGTCCTGGGGTCAAATTTTTGGAAGGAACAAAATAACTAGTTGCAAAAACACATGATTTTGACCTCTTAGGGGTGAGGGGGGTGTTTTATTTGTGGGCCGGCAGTATCATGAAGAGTCTGATATCTACCTGTGTTTGGTGTATCTAGGCTCAAGGGAGTATTGGTTACTTGACCGCTTGCAGAGTCAAAGAAAGACGTGCTATAGTACCCCTACCGTAGTGTAGAACGCTAGTGCCATCGAGTTGGCACAAAAACACCCAAGCAGCACAAATGAAAAAGTGATCAATAAATCGCGCTGCGCTTAAGCACAACCAGCCACCACCAAAAAATGTCAGTCAGGCATGATGTTCCCAAGAGTTCAGGTTGGGCAACGCGCTGCGCTTTACACATTCTATAGGCAAATTCGTCTCATTTCATAATAAAATGAATATATGTATATATATAAATTTTTCATGTTGCATGGGATGTTCCAAGAAACAAAATGTTGTCGACGAAATTGACCTTTTTTTCCTCACCAGACCACAAGTGATCATCACTTGCTTCTTTTGAGCCCCATCAGGAACACATTGATCCCCAACATGTAGCGTTCCAAAACCCTTCGGGCAAGTGTGCTCGCATGCAATTTGTTTTTAACAATTGCCATGACCTTTCCTATGAGGTCTTCCTCATTGGAACACGATATGAATCGTGGGTTGAGCCGACTGCCAGCGCACAGCCTCTGTAAAATCTCACATTGGAAAGAATGGATCTTTGGACGGATACGATATCGAGGTCGTTTTTGCTCCCATGCTTCCGTGGCTAAGTGCATGAAAAGTTGTATATACAAAAGCCCATTGTCTATCGCATTTGCAGCTTCCTGGTCTGTGAGCCACAACGATGCATGATCCAGTACCAAACCAAAATTGGTGATTGCCCAAGCTAGCACACCCATTTTGTGCAGTTTTTCGCACTGAGCACACTCCTTAGGAAATCATTGACCATGCGCAGTACAACCAGTTTTGAAAACATTTCAGGCCAAAACATTTCAAAAAAACAGCGCAGCTTTCTGGGAATAAGTGTGAAAAACGTTGCTCTCTTCAAAACAGGTTCGAGGAAAATGTAATCTGCCACCCATGCCAACCTAGGATGTGGCAATGATTGAAGTTCCAAACAATGGGGATCACATGTGCAAATGGACAACTAATAATTGGGACAAAGGACAGCACGCGATTGCAATATCCCTTGCTGGGTCCAAGCGGATAATCATAAGCCGCCGCATCAATGCCCAACTTCACCAAGCCTTACGAAGCATGGGCCAGCTTCCAGCAACATGTGAACAGGAGATGCACATTCACACAATCCGTACACAACAAACGAAAAACACGTAACATCAAGTAACTAAATTGTTCCACCGTAGAAGGGCGAATGCGGTTGTCTCTGCACCATTTCACACACTCTCCATGGAGGTAGGCCAATTTTTCATCCCAACTCGTGCCAATGTTTGGAACTCCAAACTCGGCCAGGTCCATAAGAAGCGACCCTGTCGCATCCCTGGCGATGCCGCACCAAACAACGTGCAATATATCCGCAAACTCGGAATGTGGGCTCCACCCCACCAAAGACTTCAACCTTGGATAGGGCATGTAGGCCCAAGCATGACACCATTAGGCTACAAGCATGTTGTTGAAACGAACAGCAAAATCGGACAAACCACATGAAATACAAGTGCACCGTGAAACGGGATGTCTCCAAAGGCTGTTGAAATAGCAGTTGGGTCGTCGTACCACCCGTGGCAGAATATCACATCAGTCCATGCACCATGCTTGCCTGCATAACATCGACGGCATATTCCAGAATTTGTGGATTCCCAGCTTCTCTGTTCTCGCAACCACATTTTTTTATGTTTCCAATCACCTTTTGACACTGTGAACCACAGTGTCCAATTCCCTTCACCACATGGGGTACACGATGCGTGGTTGAACATCCTTGGCAAAGGGCCACATGGTGTGTGGACAAACCTTAATCTCTTTTTGTTTTGCATGATCCGTTGTACTCATACTACTTCACAAAAAAGGAACGTTAACACATATCATCGTGTATACTGCAGAGTACAAGGCTCTTCACCAGCGCTGCCTGCAAAGCAAGCATGGTGTGGTTCGTTTTGCCTTCAATCGCCATAAGATCTGACCGAACGACCTCAGCTGAAGGTTGCATGGGTCATGATGCGGGAAAAAATCACAACGAAAAAAAACAATGCGATCGTCAAACTCATTCAAATTTCAAGTTGTTTAGCGCACAAGTCAAGAGACAGCAAAGGGGAATTTTGTCAACTCTGATTTGCCGCTCACTGCAATACTGCTCCACGATAAGACCAAAAGATTCTTGGAGCGTTTGCCTTGCCCCTCATCTCCATGCCATGTTGCACCCACAGCATGGGCCTGCACTGAAGCAGGCTCATTCAACACTGGGTGTGACTCCATCCAATCCTCCGATGCAGCGGCTGTTTGCCAAAAATCACACCAATCCCACCCATCTGCAGCTAACAAAGTGAAAGCCTCCGCCCTAATGAGCTCAGAGAAAACGAGATATGGGTTAAGGACTGGCCACTGAACATTCACAATGACAGGTTTCGCATTGCATCTCTTGACCGGTCCAGTCTTCTTCGCTTGACGTTTTCTTCGGTTTCCTTTACCCCAATACTTTTGTTGAACCCGTCGCCCCTTCTTTGGCAAAAAACGTTTGTCCAAGATCGGTATAGTGATGTAGGTGATGGGAACCTTCAGCATGACCTTGGGACAAAGCTGGATTAACGCAATCCCTTTCGTAGAGAATGGGTGTTGTTCAAACACTCAATCAGTCACTTGAACAGACTGTGCATACATCGTTGGGCAAGTCACATCCTCAGCTTGAGCAACTGCACTGTGGAGATCTCTCTCAGCATTTTGCTTCCCAAAAAGAGAAGCAGCCCATCGGGTGCCTGGAGATGGAGATAGCAAGGCAGCAGTTGCAACAAGAATGGTTGAACATACTAACAACAATATGTGCTGCTTCGGTACTGTTTGCCACATGCTCTGCCCCACACTCTTCAATTGTGGCTCTGGCCACTTCTGAAACGAGGCCAGCTGAATCCCCCCTGGCCACCTTCCCCATCGCTAGCAACATTGTAGGACTGCTCAGCTGTGATGGGCGGAAGCGCCTTTTTCTCGAAGGGCCCGAACCAGCATTCTCTGAACTCGAGCTTGCAATGGACATCAAACGTTTCAACATGGCTGCAAAAGAAAGCGGTTGTTTCAAGATTTACATTAAGTGCCTTGTTACGTATGTATATCAGGTGCAGTTAATGCAGAATTGTGGTCGCCAAAAAAACGGAAAAACGTAGAATTTTGTAAAATTTTGTTCGTCACCAAACATTAAACTCAAAGTCAATTTTTGCGTTAGTGGTAGCAAACCCGGCTAACTGCATGTTTGCGCTGAAACCCTTTGACCATTCACTAAAACATCATGTCCTACCTGAAGCAGCGGTCCAATTTGTGGGCTCAGAAAACGAAGTGCACAACTGCAAAGTAGGAAGGTTCAAAAGTACACCCATGCACACACACACACAATCGCACATGTGCTCAATGTTTTTCTTGGCTCGTACATCATCAAATGATTTCCTTGATCACCCGACCTAGCTGCAGCTTCAACTAATGATGGGTACCAAATTGAAAAGTTTAATTTGCAGGTACAGAGGTATAGCAAAGCAAAGCTGGGATGTATACACACACACACTTGTAGTGATTGCAATACGGTAGAACTGTGCAGGAGATCGGTGGGCAAAAACACCTCATATGGCATAGTGTGCAACCATTCGCGCACAAGGATGTCATGTCACAATGACAATATGGTCCACGTGGCCAGGAGAAAGTTGAATTGAAGAATGAAAGCAAGACTACGCGAAAACAACACCATTGAAACATCACAGCTATCTAAAGTCTAAAATATTGCTTTCTCCATTGCCCAGTGGCAAACCATACCAAGCTCAACAAAATCTGACGGATCTACGACTCCGCTGCTTTGGCCTTTGCCTTAGCCTTTGGTTTTGGATTCGCTTCACGTTTCGCAGCAGTGATCCTTAAATTCAAAACGGATTGAGTGTAACTCTGCCCAAGCCGAGGAAACAATGAAAACAGTAGGGAAATGCATGCAACAAAAAAACTAAATGAGACCAAGTCTCAGCCCTTGTGCAACTTTGATGTGTTTCTTGTATGCTTCGACAAAGGCACTGGCCTAAGCACAAAAAATGGTGTCAGGTTGCTATGCATGGATCGCATGCTTTGCAATTGGTAAACGTCCGTCAGTCGATCGACGAAGGTGACATGACTATATTCATGCAAGGGGCAGTCTGCAAGATTGACGCCACATCGTCAGCAGCTGGATTTTGACCCAATGCAGCTAAACTCTTACGGGCTTGTGCTATGCCAGTCATGCTTGATTGGATCAAACGGCACAACTCGCTCTGTGATTCCAGTGCTTCCAGTTCAATTCCAATCTTGCCTGGCCGGCGGCGTCGCCGGCTGCAGCAACCCACGCCATGACAAACTTCTGGACGTCGCAGGTGTTGGGGAGCAATACTTCCATAGATGCCCCCTAAGCAGATTTCAGTCAGTAAATCTTTGCCGCTTCAAAATGAAACATTCTTAAACTCAGCAATGTAAATGCCAAGATGCCAAGGGTTTCTCCTTTTTGATTTTCTCTTTCTTCGGTTTATTATCGTCCTCTGGTTTGGCGGGACCACCCCCCTGGGGACCACCAGCTGCAGGCGGTGTATCCTTGACTTCAGGGGGCATGGATGGGCTGCTGGCTGCCTGATCAAGCTGCACATTCGTGGTTTGCATCTTCTGTACCAGCTGCATAGCGGTTCCAGGGTCTGCCCCCACATCAATGCACACCTCTTCCTGAGAGACCCGCTGGGGTACAACCATAAACAAAAAACATCCAGAAATGCAAGGTACACAACAACACATCAGGATCAGGCGGTTTCTTTTACTAGAATTTGCAGCTGGTCCACTGTTTTAATTTTGTCCAAGTGGCCACAGTTTTCACTGACCAGCTTCGTTCTGAGTCTTCAAAAAGCAAAAACGTTTCAACCCCTTCGTTTTTGCACACCGACGTACCCTTGTGTTGGGTACGCCGGCGGTGCACGAAAGCACTTGCTTTGTCAATGTCATTCTTGAAGTACTCCAAGATCTTCTCCCAAGATTTGTATTTTCCTCAGGAAGCAGCTAGTAACACAGGCGCGCGATACGGGAAGCCAAACAAATCACGATCTGCACACTGAATGTCTTTTGTAACATGCAGTTTTTTGTTGTAGATGTCCAACCAGCCAATGCCAAGATACCTTTGTCCAATGCCTGCTCCTCTTGGACCCGTCGAAACCGCATCGCGGCTTCTAAGGCGAACCCATCTCCTGTCAGGCTTTCTGTGGAAGTCAAAAGTTTGCAAACCTGCATGCACATATATATGACCTGCAGATCAACATGTACATAAAAAACTGGAAAAGCTGTCCATCTGCCAGCATCCACTTCTGGAACATGTTCAACCTCTGGTCGGAACTTCCCCTCAGCACCGACCAAATCAAAATTTGTTGAAACACACATCGAGACATGAACACCCAACTGCAAGTAATACGTATTGTTGGTTGGTTGAGGTCTGGACGACCATGCATCTACCAGCTCCTTGCACTTCGGGTTTCTGCTGCAAAAACGCCGGAAAGCTGCCCATTCTTTCGCATGCGTCACAGAGGTAGCACGTTCAGGTGGGATGGCCCTGTTCAACGGCACAAGGTCTAGGCATGGTGGCGCTGCAGGCGTCGATGGGGCAGCTGTTGGTGTTGCTGGCAAAGCTGCTGGGTAGCTGTTGATGCGTGGAGCTGGTGCTGGGCTGGGCGGAACTGGTGCTGCCAGGCCAGGCGTTGGTGGCGGGAAGGTCATCGCTGCAGCTGGTGCTGGGATGGATGGTGCAGCTGGGGTCATCGCTGCAGCTGGTGCTGGGGTGGATGGAGTGGCTGGCAAAGCTGCAGGGTGCGTCTTGCTGTCAACTTCCGGTTGTGGACCCTGGGGTGGCAAGGTTGCATCGGGTGCCTTTGCTTGTTCTGCAGCTGGGGCTCCTCCAATCGCCACTTGGATGATCTTAAGGGCACGTTCAGCAGCACGTGGATTGGTAGACGTCAACCCCTTTTGAGCAATCGCATGCAAAGCCTTCATCATCGCGTCATCACTGCCACTAGTGTAAAGGCTGGGTGCTGGGTCGGGTTTCTGCATTGTCGCACTCGCATTCAGCAATGCAGAAGCTACATTTGCATTTGCTTCTAACACCTGCTGGTCAGATGGTGCTGTGGGCTGCTGCGATGCTGTCTGTGAAGGTGCTGCAACTGGCGCTGAAGCTGGTGCTTTGGGGCAAGCTTTTGGAGCACTTGGAGCCATCGGAGTCAGGCTAAGCTTGATTGCTTTGGCCAAGTTCAATACGTCATGAACACGATCTGAAGCTGTACTCCGTTTGGCTGGTGTCGGTGAAGGAACTGGACTGGGTGTTGGGTCTGGGCCCTTCACAGGCAATCCATCTGGCCCAAAAAACATCGTGTGAGGCGTTGGCACGATGGAAGCCACAGGTGTGCTTTGCACTGGCACTGCAGTTGATGGAGGTGTAGTCGAGGTGCCAACCACTGGTTGATCTGCGACTGGGTTGGGTGGGCTCATCACTGGTGCAGGTAATGCTGGAGTCACAACTGCTGTTGGGTTGGGTGGGCTCATCACTGGTGCAGGTAACGCTGCATTCACAACTGCCGTTGGGTTGGGTGGGCTCATCACTGGTCCAGACGGTGCTGCTGCCTCAGCTGCCTTGGGGACTGTTTCTGCAGGTGCTGGTAGGTTTGGGTTGGCTTTTGCTGCAGCTGCCTCACCTTGATCCCTCTGCCTCTGTCGTACGGTGGAGAAAGTTCGAAACGCCAGTAAATCTTCATAGGGATCTTCCTCTCCAAAATTCCATTCACCCTCCGCAAAGCCATGCTCAGCCCGGAAACCTTTAACATAGCTGTCAAAGTCTGGATGGCCTGTGGCTTGGTCTACAAGGTCGCGCAGTTCAGCTTCGTCTATGTTCGCAAGTTCGGCGTCGAGCTTGTTGTAAACTGCCGTGTCCCAAACATCACTGGGAAATACGACTTTGGAACCAGGTGGTGCCGAGGCAACTGGCACTGGAACTGGTGGCACAGTTGGAGCAGGTGTTGCAGAGGTCACGGCTGCAGACACAACAGCTTTGGGCGATGGGATCGGTTTTTCTGGAGGCGGTTGCACCGGTGCAGGCGCTGGTGCTACAGGTGGCGGCGGGCTCGGTGTTGGTAACTTCGGTGGTTCCACCGATGCAGGTGCTGGTGCTACAGGTGGTGGCGGGCTCGGTGCTGCTTCTTTCGGTGGTTCCACCGATGCAGGTGCTGGTGCTACAGGTGGTGGCGGGCTCGGCGTTGGTGGTTTTGGGGGGACACGAAACTGTTTCCAAAAGCTCGCCAACTGTTGTCGCTTTGCCTCCTCAGTAGATCCAATTGCACCTTCACTAAGTTCCCTCTTACGGGACAAGTCTGCCAAGCTCATGACACCTGCTGCTGTAACTTCTGCTTGGTTGGCACAATGGGCAGCCACAGGGGTTCCTCCTTGAAGACTCAAGGAATCCAGAGCTGCATCCAAAGTTTGCCCACGTTTTAGGGTCGAAGTGAAAGCCGCTGCACTGCCATTCTCCGGCGAAAGTGCCTGGAGCACAAACACAATCTAAGAAATCACATCAACCACAAGAAGTGAAAGCCAGAAATCAGACCGAAACATCTGATCACATTTTTGACTTATGTGAATCAAGGTGCATGGGTTACTTCTTGGTCTGGACGGGGAAACGTGCCCTCTAAGTTGGCAAAAACCACACACCCTCTTTTGGGTGTCCAGGGTATGGGCGGGTCGTACTTCTTCACTTGGGTGAAAACCCAAGCATGGACAGTGCTGTATGGCCGAAGTATGCTGAAATCATCAAGTTGGTGTTTGTGCATGTTGTGCGGCGCCATGAAAAAATTTTCCATAGATACTGGATCATGACCAACTGGTACCCAGGAACCATCATAGCGCTCACTACGCATGCCTGCTTTGAGTGAGTCATGGATGTTTACTTCACCAACCAGAAGATTGCTTTTGCTTTGGGCTATGCAAATCCTCCCACGTTTTTGGGTCCTTGGTGATAGAATCATGCACACATGTGTAAAAGAGGGGAAACATGATAGGTATCGAAAACTCGAAGATTTTTTTGATGACACGGTCAATGCAAAACCTTCAGTGCAAAAATCATGTTTGACAACGACAAAGGACGCACAAGATCGTAGCTCCCAGCATTTGCCATTGTTGAAAATCTTGTCACACCATTTTTGATCGATGAACAACGCTTGTGATGGAAATCCCGAGCTCGCCTTGCAAACTGCATTCTCCGCCGACTTGTCCTCAAAGCTGCTGCTGTGGCAGATCTGCGAGGCTGATCGCAGCACAGAAGATGACTCAGCTGTCTCCCCAGGCTTCAAAATCGGAGGAGCTGGCAAAGTCCCTTCAGCTTCTGGCACAGGAGGTGCACCAACACCTGCAGATGAAGAAGGCGCTCCACCTTCCTTTGCAGCATCCCCTCCTGCAGTTGTTGATGGAAGATCCTTGGCGTCCTCCGATTCTGTCAGCTTCATACGTTTCCTTAGGATGCAAAGTATGGAATCAAACCCTGTACTGACATGGAAGCAGGCTTGACAGTTGCTGTGCACGAGATCGGCCGAGCTGCACACGGCCTTCAATGACTGCCAATGTTGCTGAGTCCAGGCCAAGTTGGCCCAACAAATGGGCATCCAAATCATCCAGCACACCCTGAGCTGTTGGGCGAGGAAATCCTGCCCCTTCAGATGAAAAAAACAACTGACAAACAGATTGATCACAATCATGTCCCACCAGCATGAATCCAAGGAACGTCCATGATGTTGACGGCAACCCAATGGACTAGTGAGCCGCTGTCGCACTTGAAAATGCATCAAGTCAAAGGTTGTGAGTGCTGGCACATATGATAGACACATCCATCATCAAACAGTTCCAATGATGTTTCGGCAGAATCAAACAACAAAAAACATTGGGAGATCAACAACAAAAAGGGAAAAAATCAGAATTTCATTTATCTTTAAAAAAGGCCTATTTTTACTAAATTTTACTCAATGTTACGTAATTTTACGCATTTTTACGCGTTTTTGCGTATTGCATATTTTTGAGTTTTTGAAAGAAAAAAATGTGTGGACATGGTGCATTCCATTCTTTGTTGGTGGCAACTCAATTTTTTCAAGAACACAAAGTGTGCGGACATGCTGCATTCCATTCTTTCATGTTTTTTCAATAAAAAAAAGTGTGTGGACATGGTGCATGTCATTCTTGTGTCGGGTGCAACTCCAGAATGCGCTATGTTGTATGTTGGTAGATTGATTAACATGGAACAAATCAGCACACACTGCGAGGCGTACACCTGCCAACACCACCGAGTGCAAACACTCCTGGATGACACCGCCACAACCATCATGTTTACCTTCATGCTACCACCGCTTGAACATGTGCATACACTGGTCACACACATAACACACCCTCCAACATCAAGGCCCGAGCAGGCCTGTTAAAATCAAAAGCACCATCACCACCAAATCCCCGCCATTGGCCAATTTTCCCTTCCGTGTAGGGGCGCCCTTTCTACGCGACCACCTCACGTACACATGCAACAACACCCCACGCACATGCCCTCTCAGCCCATGGTGCGCCCCCCCCCCCCCCCACCCCGTGCATCGCCACCTCTACAACACACACACACACACACACACCTTTACACGTCCACTGCGCACTTGCCCTCTCAACCCATAATCACACCCCCTAAAGTGAATTGCGACACCCTATGTTTTAACGTTTAGGGTTTAGGGTTTAGGATTTATGTGTAAAATTTTCGAACAGTGGTCAACCGGATGTTTGCATCATAGATACACTTGTACTCCCATTTTGTGTGTAGATGAAGGCATGTCATGATTAAGACTTAGCACACCCTTGTGAGTTCTTTTACAAGAAAACAAGAGCTCATCATCAATTCATCACACAACCTGAGAATTGCAGCCATCAGTTACCCTTAAAATAAGGGTAATATCAGTGTGTTTTGCATCATGCAAAAAAAAATCACAATGCATTAAACACTGAGTTCAACAAAGAACAAAGAGGACAAAAATATGACGACGTAGAATGGCGTAGAATTTCGTAAAATTTTGTAAAATTTTGTAAGTTGATTTTGTTAATCTCCCAAAGCAATGACATCATAATCATGACATGATGTTTGTCAATAATGTTAACATGTGATATAGTTGTCAATGATGTTTGTCAATGATGTTTGTCAACGAAGTTGATTTGGTCATATCCCCAAACATTGACATCATGATCATTGACATCACAACAATTCTCACAAAACAGAGTGACTGGTGTTTCATCACATCACATGCTGAGAACACATGCAATGCATTTTTAAACGCGGGTTGCATTCATCCAACTCAAAAATCAGCGGGCCAACTACACGGCAAATCTAAGTGTGGACTGGTTTTCAAATAATAAATCACATCCTGAAGCTAGGCATCCTCCCAAACATCAATGGGTTGGGCGAACAAGTGCTTAATTTCGCTTTCCTGGCGAATTTTCAGAAGTTGACATATTCATAAGAAGCAGTAAGCAAGTGGCCAGGAGGCCCCCCCCAAGGCTGGACTTGCTTACTGCTTTTCAAATCGACATGTATCAAGGTGGAGTCAAAGAGTTCACTCAAATCTGGTGCCTCCATTTTTGCTGATGACAAGAGGCGCAGAGACGGCAATTTAAACACTTGGATGTGTAGTTCACATATCAATACTACATGTTTGTTTTGAAAGGGATGTCCAGCTAAACATATTCTGCACACTCATCATGCGCATCCGTCCTCATCGTAAACTTCTTCAGAGTTCTCAAACATCAGCTCTGGCGGGCCGCGGCTGCAAGCTGGGCAAGGAGCTCCATCCACTGGTCCCTACAGTTGAAGAGGTTGTCAAGCACTTCAAACCATCAAAAACCTAGTGATCTCGCTAGATGCTAATTTCCTTGAAATGTCAACAAGATGGATCATGTCTATCCGGACGAACTTGTGAAGTGATATCTCGGGTTTTCCTTCGCGCTGGAAATCCGTATGAATACACATATTTAGGTATATATAGATATAAATATATAACAGGAATCAAAAGCAGATTGTAACAAAGCAAATCTAAATTTGTTATGCGTACCTAAAAGCAACTGGCATGAACATTCTGCTGGTGCTGGATTTTCTGGTACACCAATATTTGTTAAACCGAGAGTCGCAGGGTGTGCGCCACGCATCAATGATCGCTTTGCCGAACTCACGCGTATAGCACTGTGTGCTTTTCAGAACTTCACGGCATCCTGTGATTTTGACCTTACCCTGCACATCACGTTTCTTGACAACAAGGGCTTTCTCCTTTTCCTGGATCCGTTTCTGGTCCTCTTCAGTTAATTGATTCTTCAACTTGAATTTCGTGTGGTTGGAAATCAAGGCAGTAGGTTTCGGGGTGTCCGCATTGTAACACCCCTGAAGGCAAATATCTTTTATCAAGGCACATCGTTCAATGAGTTGCTGCCACCGTTCCATGTAAAGCAAGCCAGCTCCATGATGATCCGGTTGCTCCACCAAAACATCACAGCCAAGAACAATCGCAACCCAAACTAGCAAACAGGTACGAATGGCAATCATGTTGGCATTTCTGACACTGGGTTCGCATGACAACCCATGTGGCAACATAATGTTGCGACGGCTGGTGCCTTGATTCACCCAGGCAAACGATGAACCTGAGAAAAGGCGGCACTCATATCCAAACAAACCCCAAACACCAATTGCAACGAATGCTTCACATTTCACTGAAAATTGACACATATGTAACCTGAAATGAAAACAACATATTCTGTTGCTGGAACATGGACATCGGCTCTGTCACACTTGCAATTGGGTCGCAAAGTGGAGCAAGGAAGGCAAGCCCATGGCGACGAATTCGCCGCGCAATAATTAGAGCCGCCCTTGGATGGGAAAACAATATGCAAATCTTTCGCCTTGATATGCAAAACAACTTCAAAAGGGACACCAAGTTATTGGGTTTCATTCAAGTCCTGAGAAGCACTCAAAAACAAGGAGACACCCATGTAAGAACTCCTGAGTCTAGAGTTCTTGGGGGAGTAGCCATGCCAAGCTGCAAAAAGCCTGCGTTCGTTGTAACGTCGAAAACTTCTCCCAAGCAAAGATCAGCGACTGCTACTTCCAGTCCAAGGTCCTCCCAAAATCGGTGATCATTAATCGTGCTATTTTTCTTGTGTTCAGTCCGACTTAAATATATGTCTGTACTAACACCACAGCCAAAATGACAGTCCCTCATGGCTTTAGCGATGCTTTCCACACCAGAGAAGATCTCCGCTCCATCAAGATCTCCCACAGTGCTTTGTGTCTGGGATCAGCAAAGAAAGCACATGCACATCGACAAAATACAACGTTTCTGGGGCAATCAAAACAAAACTTGAGAAGCCACAGCAATTCACACTCCATATAAAAAGAAAGAAACTGCAGGCCAGTCACGATGTTGTTCATGTATGCAAGCAACATGAGGACGAGCACAATGCAGCGCGGCAGCCCTGCTTGAAGCATCGCACGCACTTTTGGCCGCGGTCCAAGAGTCACCATGGCTCTGAACGGTGTTTGCCCCTCGAATTGCTGTGTTCAATGCTGCTGGAATGGCAAAGGACCTTTTGCTGCAACTGTTATTCAATGTGCCCCAAAGATGCTGTAAATACTGAAATATGATCCACTTCAATAAAACGGCTAAATCAAACCTGTGGCCACAATCATCAACATCCAAAACACGCAATTCGAAACGTATTCAGACTAAACTGTTTTTAGGCTTCTCAGAAATCTCTGCCGAAAATGCAACTCTGCACACAAGTGAAGGCAATATGAGGGGGGCATGGCCTCGCAGCTGCTCATCTCGGTGGGCGATCGCAACTTTCCTGAAGGTGCTGATAACATTGTCCGAAAATGAATGGAACGAGCTCAAACTGGCTTTGGTAAGGGTGGCCTCAAGCTCCAACTGTCGTCGCTATGGTCCTTGGGGTGAGCTTTATCAAATCAGCCATATGATTTTCAAACACAAGAATATTAAAGTTTTTTTCATTTCTGAGGACTTTTCCCTGTAGGCATGCAGTACATGTCTCAAAGGCGAACTGCTATGGTTGTTTACATTCGACACATGGGTATCGAAGGTAAATTGCCATGGCAGTTCACCTTCGACACATATAAATAGGCCATGTCCTTGGATTTGCTGATGCTTGGAAAAATGAAAACGAATGAGAAAATTTGAATCCTTTATCTTGAGCTGGGTACAACACGGGAGTCCGCGTGATCTCTGAACACCGCTTGTTGTATATGAAGCTCTCTGCCAATCTGAAGGTTGGGCGACATGCAGTAAAAGTGCAAAGGTGACATCCTTTCCATATCGCATTGGGTTGCTTTATCCATGCTTTGCATAAAAAATGTACAATGCAATTTACAAAACTGCTGAATGCCACTGAATGCAAAATAGAGTCACTGGATCATTGGGCGCAGTTTTCATATAGGGGTGCAGTTTGTATATATAGCCTGACGCAAATACATATGATTGGAGCAGGTCAATTGGCCTGGTTCCGCTCAACTATAATATTTGCCTTGTGGCCTGCTAGTGGTTTGTGCATGTCTTCACACGCAGCATGTCTTCACACGCAATCACTGTTTGGGACGAGTGATTCATTGGCCTGGGCCTCCAATCCAGGGCCTAGCAAAAAGCAAAAAAATGCTCGCAGGCACGGGACCGTGGAAATGCTAGGCTACCTGGACCCACCAGCATGGCAGCACAAGGTGAATATAATTGTTTAAGATGTCCGCAGGCCGGGGCCTGGAATATTGAAGTAAGTTTTCCAACTCAATGATTTTGAAGTTCAAACACTGCCTGCAATATGGTGGCCTGGGCCAACACTTTGCGAACACGATCCAAGATGCGTTTTGGACCCAAACCTGCGCGAGGGAGGGGGGCGCTCAGAAAATCATGGAAACTCTAACAATGTGAAAACCATGCAGAACAGGGTGGCAAATAAAAGTGCCCACCAATCATGCGCATGTACTCTTGCGCACTTGTGGCCCTCATTTCGTTTTGGAAGTAAGGTATCCTTTTTCGCAAACTCAGTGCATCACGCGTAGATACATCCTGTTGATATGTAAGGGTTGAGAACGAGTCCATCGATCTACAAGAGCTGCTTTCTGCAGCAGCATCACACTATAAGCGACGTTTTTTCCTTTCAGCTTCTGGAACGTCTTCCAACAAAGCCCTGGGCAGCCATAGGAGAGACATAAAGCATAAGCATGAAGCTGCATTGGTCGAGATTGACTGGGGTCAGGGCGATCGCACCTTGCTTTGTTTCCATAATGTTTGTAGCTCCTTATGCCATATCAAATTGACATGCGTGACCAAAAAGTATGAAACATCATTAAGACTTACGACATGTCTCCTTGTGGCGGATTCCTTTCGCTTTGCCCTGTGCGATGAAAGCAGTGTAGGCTTTCTGCAACAGGCCAGGCTTGTATATTGGTGGCCCACTCGATGGCTCTTCCTCAATCCAGGGCTAAAATACAAGTGGTGTTTCTATCATGAAGATGCTTCACGCTATCATACCAAAAGTCTCACGAAAGTAGGAATTTCAAAACATGTAAAAAGTTCAGATTCACTTTTTGTTTCCTCCAGCTTTTTCAAAACATGTAAAAATGTTCAAAGTCTGAACACACGGTGCACACGGCAGTCCTTGGGAGGCACATTTTCTGGCATGGACCCTTTTGGGTGTCCTTCCTGCAGACAGGTCGGACACCAAGCACAAGAATTAACATCCAAGCAATCAAGCGAGTGGCGATGCTAACTTCAGGGGGCCCAAATGTTGGATCCTGTTCCAGCTGTTTTCCTAACCTGATATCACGCAAAGTTTACAAGGAAAACAGTGATGTTTGCATAATATTGTCGTTCAGAAGCAGGTTGCTTCACCACTAGCTTTGTTTCAGCCCTCTTGACAACAAACAAATTATATTGATACATGAGAACTATACTTGCAAAATATTGGCCTCCTTTTCGGCAGGTACATCCAACTCGATCACCTGACACTGAACACAATACAAAGGTGCAGGAATGCAAGGCCAACCACTTTGGACTGAATATTTAAGAGTTAGGGGAGGGTGGCTAAGGGCTTGTGTGGTTTGATTGAATCATGGATTCTCTGATTCACAGGGGCAGAAGCGCCTCGCGTTCGTCCTTAGGCGCTGTGGTGATCTCAACGTCCTGAGCGATACTGTTCCAATACTCTGCAATTGAAATTAAACTTCACATGAAACTAAACTTCAAATAAAATAAGTCATGCACATCGGCCTTCTTTTCCGCGGGCTCCTGCAGTACAGGCCCACATATATGCAGTAGCACACGTACATGCAAGTAAGAATTAGAAGTCTACCATAAGAAGAAAAAAATCTTGCATGCTGCACCTGCTCTTGCTCCACTTCAGTTGGCGCAGGTGGTTTTGCCTGAATTGCAGATGTCTCCAAAGGCTGTTGAAGGTGCAACTTTACACGCGGACCTCTGCATCGACATCATCCTTTCCTGCAGTTGTGGCAAGAGACATTGCATACAGGCAATCAACATGTTACATTTGCAGGGGTTATATATAGTGGGAATGCCTGTCCTTGGCAATGCATCCTAAATTGCTTCTTGCGCTGCAAGGTGGGGTCTCGTATGGTCATTGGTTTCGCCCACATCTGGCGGAGCACCCCCTCGACCATCCCAGGAGGGGGGTCAGCAATCATGGGTATGTCCCCAGCTTTTGATAAAACTGCGGCTGAACTCGTTGAAGCTCCTTCATCAACCGGCACTGCGTGCTCCAACTCATCAACATCGGTCGGAAGCGTGTTCATGGTATCCATGGGGGCACCTTCTCGCCCAGCTGGTTCACCTCCTGCCCAAACAATGACATGAACTCCTCAACAAGAAAGCTTCTATCCATCAATGGCGCTCCTTTAGATCGCTTGAATTTCTTGGCCTTCAAGACATCTCCACAGGCATCTTTAAGATCCTGCATCCATGCTCGTGCCTGCCAAGAATCTGCGTTTAAGATCAAAGGCTGTTTCAAAAAATTGAGTGTACTGCATCAAAAAAACAAAATGCGAGTGGAATCTAGCTGTTCGAGCCTTTCGACAATTTGGAGTCTTTTTAGCTTGCCTTGCAACTTCTTGCGCCTCATGACCAACACAATTATTATCTGGATTTGTTTCCGAGAACAACATTTTTCCTGAACTCATTCAGCCGCCCATTTTTCAGCCAAGCAGCCATGCCCTTTACAGCGCAAGCTTGGCCATGGAGCAATAGAGCGTCTTTGATGCCACCCTGCATGCTGATGTGATTCTGGCTATGGATGCAACATATGTGAAAAAATAATGTTGCTAAAAATACAAACTGCCATGTAGAAGCTGCTAGCACCCATGTTTTCCAAACTATTTGAATGTTTTTATAGATGTACAGCGAAACTGACAGATTCCCACCTCATCTTTGCTAGAAAATTTCTTCTTCAACGCATCCTCGATTAGATCCACTGACCATATGCCACCAGTGCTCTCAAATACTTGCAATGACCTCGCATGGCACGAGCTACCACAAATTCAAAGGTCGTGCCAACACATGTGAGAATCATGTCCAATCAAACACCCTGGACGTCCACCATGGCAAGTATCTTAAGAACCACTCCATGGTTCTTCTTGAGGGCTTCCTCCATAAGCAAATATTCAGCTGTGGTTGGAGGTTTGCCCGAAGATGACGCTGCATCATTTTCAGGGAGCTCTGCTGGCGGCTTCGGTTCCGGCACGAAAACAAACTTATCCTGGCACCAACAATCTTAATCGTGAATCTGGCAAACAAAAAAACGTCTCAAAAGCAATACTGAATTTAACAGAACTTGAAAGTTGGTCCTGGGGTACCTGCGGAAGAGCGGACCATGCATCCACCAATGTTTGCGCCGAAACTTCCATGACGCTGGCACGAAATACCGTTCAATCCACGAACAAAATTTAGAAGAAAATCAGCAGTTTAGATTCCGTTGCTTAAAAATTATACATGCACATGTTTCACACAGCCGCTTAAGCCACATGCTCTGCGCGGAGCATGCATGCATCACGTCTGCCCCATGCATGCAACGTCAAACGAACAAAGAGCACAGGGACATGTATTTCAAATACGCATCTAAAATATATGTATCGCCGTAAGATTGTTCACGCATGTGTTTGCAAACAGTACTCCAAAATGATTTCGACACTGATATTGGTGAACCATCTCAAAAGTTGCATACACAAATATTCGGGTTTGATGTTTTGCAGGATTTTGCGAGATTGATTGCACATCACACCCGGGTCATCGATTAATCACCATGAAAAGAACCGCAACAACCATGGTTAAACAAATCTGCAAGGGTGATCTGAAATTCAAAAAAATGATCGATCCACACCAACAAAGTCAATATTCAAACTTGTCATCCATGATCGTTTGTCCAAATATTGTATGCATAAGATATCATTCGATTAATAACAAACAATTTCAAACCTAACTGCATGTAATGTTATCTACAAAAAAATATATGAATATTTTCTATCACGCAAACGCTTGGTGCACTATACAGCTAAATTATGAGCAATCCGTACTCCAAACATATCGCGATTGCTCCGACAGAGCATAATTCAGTTCAAAGCGGGCTAGAGAAAACCCAAAAGTGGGCCCATGGACCCACGGTAGCCGGAGGAGGAGAGGTTGCGTAATTCGCGCGGGTTACAAAACAAAAGGAATTACGCCAACTTTTAGGCGATTTTGGGTACCCCAGGGTACTCAAGGGTACAAAGGACCCATGACCTTCCCAGCGGACCAGTCATCTTAAGCCTTTGGCTTGCCCCAATATCATGCAGTCTCCACTGGCTGGCAGTACTATGTACATAAGGTGAAATTGTAAGTGTGGAATACAACATACTAACTGTACCCCCATTAGCGGCACAAGCCTTTGACCTAAAACCACAGAAAATGATCCAGAAATTCACAGTTAGAAGAAAAAACAACATAGAGGGCAAAAAAAATAGCCTGGGGTCAAAATAAAATAGCCTGGGGTCAAATTTTGAAGAGAACAAATTTCTAGACTTATTTTTTACCTAGATTTTGGCCTCTTCAGAAATCTGACCCCAGGCCAAATTCCTGAAGAGGACGAGCCTGCAGGAAGCCCACTGGGTAAACGACAAGTTGAAACTACATGCACACGCGTGGCTTCGGCTTTGCGTTTCGATTCGATGGGCCGGCGGAACGACCCGGACATTTGCCGTTCCCGCCTGCCCCACTGGTCCATGCTGTTCTCCAGATCGTACCTGACAAACACGAACGACAAACGAATGAAGCGACCCCGACGAAGCAGCCCACCATGCACATGCAACGTCTCCCCACACGCAGGTGACTTTCCACGCTCCCGCCTCAGTTGTCGCTGGCCCATGCTGCCCTCCCTCCAAGGGGTACCTGACAGGAAACGAACGGCACGAAAGGAACCCAAAGAACAAACACGAGTCCTCGATGAAGAAGAAGACGGTGAAGGTGTCCAGAATGTAGACTTTGTACCTGTCAGGAAGCCATGACAACATGCACACACCACTGATATCAACCTTTTCTACTATACATCTTACAACAAGTCACCTCATGACCTTCTAGTTGTGTTTGCACGTCTTGGCACAACGGCGTTCGCGTCGTGCATGTCCTCGATGTAGCACCTGACAGGAATCGAATGCACGAACGACACGGACGGGAACCATGGAATAAGAAGCAACATCGCCTTTTCCTCACCATGCCATGACGAAGTAGACAACGATGTCGAAGAAGAAGCTGAGGTTGCCTGCCATGTGGGCCACCATAGCAAAATAACCTCTCTGCTTAGACCTTTAGTCACAAACCTGCAAGGTTATAGGGACTTCACATGCTTTGTTTTCTGTCTGTTGGTTGGCAAACGCTGTTGGTATTGCAGCACAGATGTGGATCTCAAAACAACATGCTGCAACGAACAGCCGCCTTCCTTTTTTTCCTTGTGTCGACCTTGTCGGTGACCGCACGCCCATGCTGTTCAGGACCCGACCCCCAAGCGGTGCCCAATGCACCACACGCAGACCAAAAAACAAAACAACACACAAACCGGAACACATGACGTTACTGTTATTGTACGAGCTCTATCACGGCTATTCTATCAGGGGCTGATGCTCTAGGGGTCGGTCATGGGCGGCGGCAGTCTTGCACCGGCAACTTTGTCGGTGGCTCTGTCCCTCAGCTGTTCTCCTTGTCCTCCTCCTTGTCTTTGTTCTTTTCGTCTGCCTCAGAGTCGGCGGAGCTCTTCTGCTTCTTCTTCTTCTTCTTGTCCTTCTTGTCTTTCTTGTCGTCGTCTTCCTCCGAGTCGACAGAGCTCTTCTTGCGCTTCTTTTTGTCGTCTTTGTCCTTCTTTTCCTTCTTCTTGTCCTTCTTCTTGGCCGGCTTCTTCTTGGCGTTCTTCTTGTCTTTTTTCTTTTTGTGCTTCTTGTCATCGCTGCTGGACGACGAACTCTCTGCAGCACTGCCAGAAGAGCTTGCCCCGCCACCACCTACAGACTTGGCTGAGGACTGGCTCAGCTCCGAGTCTGACAACGTCTGTTTTTTCTTCTGCTGCACCTCTGTTTGTGCTTGGTAAGATCCCACCAGGGCCGCGACCAACCGACCCTTCTCAAACGGCGCCCGCATCCACTTCTGCACCTTTTCGGGTTGCAAAGACTTGGTTGGCTTGAACTTCTTTGCCCACTCTGGCAGTTGCTTGGCAGCAGCCAGCCACTGCAGCATCTCCATGCCCAGCAAGTACTGCTTGGCAGCAGCTTTCACCATGCGCTGCACGGCTTTAGCTTTTGACTTCGGATCCTCCACGAGGAAGTCCACCCACTTGACGGCAGCATCTTGCAAGGCGGCGGCATCTTTCGAAGTCTCCTCGTGCTTGTTGAAGGTGCTTGCAGCTGCTAGAAAGCTCTGGCCGGCCGGCGTCTGCAGCAGGTCCACCACACCGGCCACCCCAAGTTTTTCACTCGCTGCCGCCGGGTCTGCGGCGTACTGGCCCAACAGCTCCGCCCCCATGCCCACGGTGCCGCCGGCTTCGCTCAAGGCGATGCCGAGGCGGTTCATGAGCTCGGTGGTGTGCGCCTCCTGCCGTTCGAAAATGCGGTTCAAGCTCAAGTAGTCAGAATCCGTTTGCCCGGCCCCCGCGTAGAACGGCGACCCCGTGGCGGAAGCATAGGCGCGAAGGCTGGCTTTGTTTAAGTGCCATCGGGCATCGACCGCCTTCAGGTATTCAACTTCTTGGGTGCTCTTTTTTGACGGCTGACCGCCTTCGCTCTTCTTGCCCTTGCCACCACCTTTGCGGCTTCCCCAACCCATGGCTTGGAGGTTGGACCAGCGGTAGTCGCTTACCGTCTACCACACAGCACGTTTAACGTCGACAACGTCTTTGCTTGGGCCAAAAGACAGCCCACATTTGAAACAGCAGCCGTCATGCTGTCTGGGCACCCTTATACAACACAGCCAACCCACATGTGTTTTTTCGTCTCCTCTCTGTTCTGCAACGGCACTAAAGGCTGCCGAATCCGAACGCGCCGCGCCTCTTCTCGCTAGCCATTGCAGTCCGGCACGGCGTACCTAACCGAACACGAACTAAGCACACAACAGGAATTAAGACCGCCCGAAACCAAACCAACTCCCTCAAAGAAACCTTCTCTGCAGGCCTCGCCACGGTGTTCGAAGATGAAGAAGTCGATGTAATGTCCATGTAGTTGACGTCGTCGATGTGGAAAGGTACCTGGCATGCGGCATAGTCGAACGAGACGCGAACGATCGGAGGACGACAACTGCAAACATTCTGTGAGACAACTACAAACGTGTCAAAACTCTGTTTCACACTTCGACACACAACGACAACTGCAGAAGGCCCCACCTGTCCCTCCTGCAGTGCAGACTGCAGCCCGCAATGAAGACCTGGGCGTACGGCTAAAAAGTCAAAAAGCATGCTAACCTAACCTATATTTCGTCAACTTTCAAAAGAACTGCAAACTATTACTAACAACACTCTATATGCCACTAGACCAACTTACCTAGCAACGTGTTCCAAACATCTGTCTCAGCAACGACAAACTATGCACTAACAACAACACACGACGACCCTGTTCATCGACGTCAGAAATTTGTCAAAAAATCTCGGAAAGCACCAGTCCACAGTTTGCACATGCCAACGCAAAGCCGACAACACGTATCGCGAAAAACGCGGTATTGGGCCCGTTGTGCGCAGCCTTCGCTGAATGCCGTAGGCCCCCGCCAAGGCATCACAACAAGACTTTAGGCACTAAACCCTAAAATGGTTTACGCAGGGTGGTTTGGGGTGGGATGACCGCTCCGCGTCGGTGCGAGCGCCTGGGTGCTTTTAGCACCAGCGAGCACCATTATGCCGTAGCCACACCCTAAACCCTAAACCCTAAACCCTAAACCCTACAGCGTTTTTGCGTTTTTTTCCTTCTTTTGTTCCAAATGCTACATAATCATCTGCCTCGGTACATACTTTACACATGTCCAAACCTGTAATGTAACTCATGTTCAAAGTCCTAGACAATCGATTGCCTCGGTACATACTTTACACATGTGTAAACCTGTAATGTAGCTCGTGTTCAAAGCACTACGCAATCGACTGCCTGGGTACATACTTTACACATGTCCAAACCTGTAAAGTAACCCGTGTTCAAAGTGCTATACGCAATCCACTGCCTTGGTATATACTTTACACATGCCCAAACTTGTGATAAGGTTTGTGTTCAAATGCTACGCAATCGACTGCTTCGGTACATACTTTGCACATGCCCAAACCTGTAATGCAATTTCAAAGTGCTACGCAATCGACCGCTTTGTTACATACTTAACACATGTCCAAACCGGTAATGTAACTCGCGTTTAAGTGCTACGCAATCGACTGCCTCGGTGTAAACTTTACACATGTCCAAACCTGTAATTTACATAACTCGTGTTCAAAGTGCGATACGCAATCAACTGCCTCGGTGCATATTTTACACATGTCCAAACCTATAACGTAACTCATGTTCAAAGTCCTAGACAATCGACTGCCTCGGTACATACTTTACACATGTCCAAACCTGTGATGTAACTCTATTCAAAGTGCTGTGCAAGACTGCCTGGGTACATACTTTACACATGTCCAAACCTGTATAGTGTAACTCGTGCTCAAAGTACTACACAATCGACTGCCTC
>OMLO01000311.1_pt1 | contig 29763 bp, 8 predicted proteins | sample 1674811 | NCBI WGS metagenome assembly OMLO01 (sample SAMN06265003, study PRJEB25207) | coral metagenome | isolation source: Coral host | place: Mexico:La Bocana,Puerto Morelos, Mexico | collected 2008-11-13
TCGAAACGTCAGCTTTATAACTCGTTACGGTGGCCAATTTACATTTTCAACTTAGTTGATATAACCAAATTACTCTGAAATCAATAGTTTGATGTAATTTCGAGGTGACCAGATAACCTTAAGTGTCATAACAGTTGGTTATTTACTTCTATTTTTTACTTTGAAAGAAAATGGAAAACAGTTAGTAATATTGTTACGAAGGAACCAAAAGTAAAGCCATTACAGGATATCACACATGCCCAGCAATGCAATTGAGGTCTTTAATTTGCTTTAACTAAACGGATTTCCTTGTTATTGTTATGAATAAGGTTTCACGGCTGTTAATCATAAAAGAAAACAACTGATTTAAGATGACTTGTCCAGTTGCAAGCTAATGCAAAGAGAAGAAAAATTAAATTTCAACTTTTATTATCTATAATCATCAGCGATGCGTTTAACATCACTCTGCGTATTCTGGATTTTAATGCAATATGAACGGAAGTGACAATGGAGATATAGAGAGGACAAACAATAATTTAGGTCAAATTCAATTGGGTTCATTTGTGTGATACCTCCAAATAACTCAGTACGATTCCGTATTCACACCTTTTCAGTCTTTTGCTTTGATTGACATATCAGGTTATGTCTGCTGGGAGCACATTTTTTGTTGTCTGTTCCACTTCTTATCATCGAACTGTATCAGATGATTAATCAAAGAGACCTTAGATAGACTTACATTACTCCACGAGCATCATCGAGTTTGATTACTGCACTCATAGATAACTCATCGCATTATATGTCTACATTGTAAGGGACAGAAACTAGTTTGGCCACAAAGAGTATCTTCCGCCTTAGTTCAGTTGTTGCTGAAACTGAATATATCCCTATTGACGACTTGAAAGACAAGGAGTTTCCTACGACGAAGCTTTGTGAATCGGTAATTTGAGAGAACAAAATTCCTCACTAGGAAATAAGTACTTAACTCGATTCAATAAAAAAAGATTATGGAGTTATTTTAGTGTTACATATATAACAGTTATCTGGCTCCTCTAAAACGTATTTTTAAAATACAAAATACAAAATACAAAATGAGTCAAATGGTGCTACCTTTGCCTATTGTCGTTCGCCCGTGCAATAAGGAACTTATCTCATAGAGACAAATGAAACCATCGCTTATCGAACTTAAAGGAAGAGCACTAATGCTGAAGAGATTTTCGTAAAAAGTATTTTCAAGTTTCAATTAGTTGTTTAAAAACCTAGGTCTAAAATGCTTCACAGATTAACATAGTTTCAAACTCTTATTGTCACATCATGCACGAGGAGGCTACAAAATAAGTACACTTTTTTAATTGACTGGTAAGAAGTTATAGAGTCTAAAATGTTGTTTCCACCCTCTATCTTAACGGATATCTTACCTTTTTAATTTCCCCTGTAGTTTCTACTTCCTTTATTCGCTTATTTACGCTTCCTAAGCAAACGGAGTATTTAAAAGGAAGCTTCCACTTACATGAACGAATAAACCACTGTTGGCAATCTACTTTCTACTGATCACTTAAATACAAAGCCACTGCGTGACGTTTACGCGGGCGTAATAAATACCTCACCTCACCCGTTCGCGCCCTCCGAAAATGAAACAAAACACGAGATACCAGAGGTCGAAAACACTTTTGTTTGAGAGCGTTATGTTTGTATTTTCAATTCGGTTCAAGAGGTGGGTACAGGCGTGTTTTGGGTGTGTAGGCGTTTTTCAAACGTTTTTGTTGGTGAAATAACACTGAAACAGCAATTTGCGATTTATTTCAGATTTTGTCGCAAGAGGAATTAAATTTAACGTGAATAACGAAACGAAGGTTTGGCGTAAGCGTTCAGATGGCCTCAACATTAAGGGCTAACCGCCGAACGAATACACGAGAAGAGCTTTTCACCCGAGCTTTTCACCCGGGCTTTTCACCGGCAACCGGGAATAAAGCAACTGTCCATGGGTGATGCCAGACTACTTTAGCCAGAAACGATAAAATTCTTAGATCCGAAAGATAAAAAACTCCACCAACAAGTGAAGAAAATTCTACCGCCAACTATCACCACCATCTGATTCATTGTGAGTTATGAACTTGTTAAAACTACTTTTCATTGACCGAAATGCGCTGGAAAAATTACCTCAATATATCTTATCTACATATCAAAACTGTAGCAAGCACAGTTAAAGTCAGTCCTAAATTGATAACAATACTAGACCAACAGTGTCAACAGGAAACATCTGCCGCCATAAAGATGATATATTAAATAATGGACCGGAAATCAAAACTCCTGCACACTCAGATATATTAGTTAACGATACTTACACACTTCAAGGTAGGACTTTTGAAACAGCAGGGATCAATTCCTAAATAATTCCCGAGTATTTAAGTGAATCGTGGCGGATTTCTTCCATGACGAAGACTGAAACTGGCGACAGATGAAGGGTTTTTCCCGAAACGCCTCTAAAAATACCATTAAGCTCTTTTTGCTTTTGGTAACTTAAACGAAGGCAATTCAAAACTGAACCGTACTCTGAAGATCACCACAAGGACAATATAATCTGAAAAAACTAAAATTTACACAGTAGTACCAGGGGAAAAGTTCATATTTTTAAGTATTTAACATTTATCTACCAGTCAGTGATTATTGTTTATGAAAGCCTTATTTGGAGATTCTCAGACGTAAAAAAATGGAAATTTTGTGTATGCAAAATTTAATACGCTAAAAGTAAAGTATAATTAGGTTTAAGTCTCTACATTCGGTAAAAGTAGTCATTTCCATATTTTTTTTTTTACTGGAACAGAATTTTTATTCTCCCTCTGGTCTAGACATATATTTCTGTTCGAGGGGCAAGTTGAGAGATTTTGATACAAATTAAAACAGACTGCTCTCTTGATGACCCGATGGTCTGTTGCTTTTATAAATACTCTTAAAAATGCAGCATACATCATATTTAAAAACTTGTTGACGGAAAAATTATGGTTTGTACCAGTTTAAGCCGTAGATTGTCCTTTGTTTCAAAACGCAGAATCTCCAAAGCTGGCGGTTCAGATTTTACAATTCTATTCTATTGACGTCATATTCAGACTACTATCTGCATAACAACCTCGTTCCCAGGCTCTTTCTGGTTGTGGCTGGTCACGTGACCACCCAGAATCTGGGTGGCAAAACAATCTGTTTGACGGGGAGTGGGGGTGGGGTTGGCAAAGTGTTTTGACTTTGTTGCTGTGACAAACTTTGTGGGTTTCAAAACCTCGAGCAGTCGCTAAAAACAACTCTCTCTATTGCTATCAGGGTTTTACCGATGAAGAAGGCTACATTATTTGTACCGTCTCCAAAATATAGACTGGAGAATGGAGAACGAAATTTTCGACAGTTAGCACATGTTAAGAGTCCCATGGAAGTGAAACCAGTGGATTAGTCTCTTGAATGTTTGAATTCGGAGGTAATTTGGTTTTTTCTTTGTTTAGTAATTTGAATGTTAAAAAGTATTTCGGTCACACGGCTGATTAGCCGAACTGACTTGCATTGACATGATTCGCAGCATGCAAAATCATATACAGTTTTGTTGGCTGAAACCCGCGCTTATATTTCAGCTGCATCAGGTTTATATTTAGGCAGATGTTAAAGGTTTCTTGGCACAGTAAGGAATTATTTTATACATGTATTTTGCAAAATGGTAAATAAAACATCGTATTATACAGCGGACAATGTGCCGTCAACAGCAAAACAATTCTACTTCTTAGTAATTCGACCGGCTCGATCTGAAGTCAGAGTGATATTTCAATACGCTGGATCCATACAAATATATATCCTTTGTCCTGTATAAATCTTAGAGCAAACCTGAAGAATTTCAAAGGTGTATATGCCCGTGTGTGGTTTAAAATAGCGCGCGACGGACAGCGATCACCGTTTTTCACTTCATCAACAAAAATTATTCGTTGACTCTTACCCCGGTGGAAAGTTTGTGTCACTGGTGGTCACGTGACCAGCCGCAACCAGAGTCTTTCTCCCAACGACAACGGGAGGCAGTGGAGACAAACCCTGGGAACGAGGTTGGCTGTATTGTTAAGGGAGGCTTTGTTGAAGTCATTGATTACATTTTGCCTCATTGACATGGGGTTTTTACGTAGAAAAGAACCATGCTACAGATACGAATTCACTCCAAACAATAATACAGATTGTGATAATCTAAGATTGGTAAAATGTTTAACTCTTTGGGTTTAATATCAAAGCAGATGTTGGCTTTCAAAAGCTACACAGTTGCTGGGTAACAAAAAGCCCTAGTAAACCCATATATTCTTTGCGAATATTTGATGTTTTAAACCTGCAGTAAAGAAAAAGTATTTAAAGCATCGGGTCCAAATTTCTTGGAAATGTTAATTCTACCAGTTCCTGACAACATTCAGGACTGCGATGTTTTGTAACTCAATCAGAAACTGAAGCGCTTTTTCTAGTAGAGAATCCACTGCAGAGCGTTTTCACATGACGTCACGGCAGCCATATTGGTGAACCAAGCCAATCCTATGGGAGTTGAACTCTTTTCTTATGTAAATTTGCATGGCTGATGAGTGAATACGGTCGACAGAGTATGATAAAACGAATAAATACCATACTCACTTGCCATCGAGCATTTGGCTATACTTGGTATTTCAGGACTCCTGTGGATACCAGCATCGTTCCTGAATGGGCTACCCGGGTAAAATAAAGTTATTTACTTACTTACTTAATACCTCTGTCTTAGACACAAATGATCATCGAGCAGTTGAGATTAGCAAATTATTGATAGCTGACGAAGTTAGTAAATCAAAGAGGCAATAACTCTTACTACCTGAGGAAGTAGTAACCTTGAAGTTGCGAAGACCAAGTCAGTGAAGGATTCAGTGCTCAAAGCAAACAAAAAATATTTAACCATAAGGATAAAATATTCCAAAACAATCAATATATGATTGACTGATATTATGCCAACGAGATTCCTTTGGACATACATTACAGCTAAGTGAATTAATTTGATGTTATCAAGAAAAACGGATGTTTAAGGACAATCACTTTCTCTGTTTAAAGTAAAGAAGTTGAAATGCTGACGCAAATTCATATCAGTAATTAAAGAGAACAGAAGTCCTCACAATTACCTTGATTCAATAAAAAATAACGTTGAACCAATTTCGTAATGACATGATTTTTTTAGTGCTTCCTATTAAACTGTATCAAGCGGACACCCTCTTTTAAGTGGATACCACCTTGAGTCCCTGAATTTTCTTTCGGCATTTATAGCATTCAGCGAACACCACTTTTAAGCCGACGCGGTCACCAATATTGAGCCATTTTGTGGCATAAAAGGAGCCAGACAACGATGAAATACGGCTATCAAAAAAGTTAATTGTTTACTATTATTGCCCAATAAATTAGATTCTGTTTAGAGCAGACACCCTGTAATAAACAGACACTAGTGCGTGTCCCAAGGGTGTTCGCTTACTACAGGATTTACTAAAAAAAATTATGTTGCCATTCTAATTAAAAATTATTCAGGACGAATAACCAATGCGACGATAGCACACAGTCGTTCGTGCAATTACGCACATATATTATAGACGCAAAAAAGCGACACGCAAACTTATTGAGCTGATAATGAGAACATTCACGCTGAACGGCGTTTTGTACAAAATGAATTCTATTATAGTACTTGCGGCTCAAAAAACTAGTTTTAAGATGTTTCACGGATGAGTTAATTTTCGAACGGTTTTTATTGCATCATGCATCAAGAATCTTTGTCAAAAATATTGTTTCCGCCCTTTACTTTAACAGATTTTCTTACCTTGCTAATTCATCCCCTGTAGTTTTTACTTCCTTTGTTCCCTAGTTTGAACTTCCCTAGCAAACAGAGTATGTAACAAGCAGCTTTCACTCTTGATGAACACATAAATCACTCTTGCATTGCTTGAACATACTTACATTTCTTATGACGTCATCAACGAACCTTTGCTCAAGTCATTGTCTTCCTTTTGCCTCATTTACAAGGAACTGAACGCAGAGAAGGCATCATGTAACCGATATGAATTTTGCAGATTGTGAGACTCAGTAGTTGGTGAAATCTTTAGCTCTTTGGATTTAATATCGAACTAAGTTATTTACTTACATACTTAATATCACTGTCTTATAAATGTCTTTGCTTACTGCATGGATGATCAGTCAGTGTACTAAACATAACACTTCAGCAAACCACAAATGATCATCGAGCAGAAGTTTCCTCCAGGACACTACTTTTAGCGATGAAGTAATTTAGTAAATTCAGCGACTTTCAGTTCAGCGATTTTGTCTTTATGCGTATTTAAAAATCACTTGCAAGTTTTAAGCAGTTGGCATTCGCAAAATATTGATAGCTGACAAATTTTGGATACCAGTTTAGTCCCTGAGTTTTCTTTCCGAATTTACAGCATTCAGCGAACACCACCGTTAAGCTGACACTGTCACCAATACTGAGCCATTTTGTGGCATAAAAGGAGCTAGACAACGATGAAATGCGGCTATCAAAAAAGTTAATAGTTTACTATTATTGCGCAATAAATTAGAATCTGTTCAGAGCAGACACCCTGTATTAAACGGACACTAGTATACGTGTCCCAAGGGTGTTTGCTTAATACAGGTTTTACTAAAGAACAATTATGTGTCCCTTCTCATTAAATATTATTTAGGACGAATCGAATGAAAGCAATGCGTCAATAGCGTACAGTCGTTCGTGTAATTACGCACATATATTAGAGACGCAGAAAAGCGACACGCAAACTTATTGAGCTGATAATGAGAACATTCACGCTGAACGGCGTTTTGTACAAAATGAATTACATTATAGTATTTGCGGCTCAAAAAATTAGTTTTAAGATCTTTCACGGACGAGTTAATTTTCAAACGATTTTTATTGCATCATGCCTCAAGAATCTTGAAATCACTCTTGCTTTGCTTGAAGATACTTACATTTCTGATGACGTCATATTTAGAACAGTTGTATTCTACAACGAACCTTTGCTCAAGTCATTGTTCATTTTGCCTCATAAACGAGGAACTGAACGCAGAGAAGTCATAATGTAACCGATATGAATTTAGCAGATTGTGAGACTCAGTAGTTGGTGAAATTTTCAGCTTTTTGGGTTTAATATCGAAGTCGATGCTGCTTTTCAAAAGCTACGAATGTTATGCGTGCTAAAACACAAATAAACCCACACATTCTTTGTGAATATAATTCGTTTTAAACCTCCAGTAAAGAAAGAGTATTTTAAAAATGGGGGCCCAAATTTCTTGGGACAGTTAATTGTACCATGCCCTTTCAATTGAAACTGGATCATAAACTAAGGCTGGTCGTTATTCTTAATAAAGATTCATCTGTAGAACATATAACGAATAAAGACCTTATATTTTTGCCATCGAGAATTTTTCTACACTGAATATTCAAATGTCTTTATCTTAATTTGTTAACAGATGATTAACCAAATATAAATGTATAAATGCTATTTTTTTCAGTTGTTATATTAAGAGCCCTTACTCTAGCAAGAAGATGACCTGAGAGAAACGGAATTGAAGCCTCCCATAGTTAACCAGAAGAGCGTTGTTTATGAATATATATATGTGATTTGTGCGATACAAATTATGTTGGGTACACACACCGCCATCTACACCAACGTGTCGAGGAGCACACAAATTCCGTAAATGGAAAACACCTTAAGGACGAACATAGTGGAAGACCTTCCAACCTTCGTGAGAACTTCACCATTCTTAAGAAATGCCGAAGCAAGCTTGAGTGCTTAATCTTCGAAATGCTATAAATTCGAAAGAAAAGACCGAAACTGAACACTCAAGCGGACTCTATTCGCGCGAAACTTTTTGTTTAATACGCGCTAATCATGCTTTATTACACACATTATGTATTTCTTTTTCACACTTCTATTTTTGTATATTTATCTTTATGTGAATTTTTTCACATTTCACTTTTAATGACGGCGTGAGGTCGTCGAAACGTCAAGTTACTTTTCTATCGTTGATTTTCTTGTTAAAATGTTTCCCAAAATCGACTACCATTACTCTATTGTCAACAAAAAAACGTACAAAAAATGTCAGGTGTTCATAGATCGACTAATGCTCTCACTTTAATCATCGCTTGGCAGTTTTAAGTTGTTGACATTAGCAAAATATAAGACGTTGACGAGGTCTGTAAATCCAGTGGTTACTAACTCTTGCCAAATTGTGCCTCTGTCAAATTGTCGCACGCTCGTTGCGCATGTTTTGTCGTTAACAGTGAATGAAGTTTCCATGTGATGAAATCACCAAAATGGAAGGTGTGTGCTTTTTTAGGTTAGTTTATTAAAAATTGTGTCTCAGAGCCAGTGATTAAGTTTTTATGAGAAGAATAATCAATGTCCTTTTTTTAAAGATTAAGAAGCAGGAATTCTCGAAATCATTTTGGCTAGAGCAAATTGAGCTGATAACGGATAAACTGTACATCTGAATGAAGGACAATGAAAAAAACAACAGATCCTTTAACTCAAGAAAAATAACATTAGGAGCTCTAATGTTATGGATGTTCAGGAAAGTACAATTAAAGATACATTCGTCTAAGCAATCTATTCTTTGTCAATGCTTTGAACGTCATTCGGGGATGCGCGTATTTGAATAGGGTCCCTTATTAACAAAATGGCACTCGATAGGGAGCGTTGATTAAAAAGGAGCCCTTATTGGAAGGACGGTGTCAAATCGAATCATTATGATAAATTCTACATGTACGTAGCCACGGACTCCGCAGTCAGGTACCCTTCGTAAAACACCGGCTACTTCACTAATAACAAGTGCACTTCACTAAGAACAAGTGCAATTCACTGAAGCAAAGTGAAGTTAGGGTCGACATATACAGGTTTGATCGACTTGTCGTCACAACAATTTCTCACATCGTTATTAATCAAGACCACATGCAGATTTCGTGATTCAATTAAAAGTTATTGCCAGTAAGTAATTACTTCGTTCTTATTTAATGATGGCTTTGTTTCTACCAGACCTACCACGTACAATTCATTGCTTGTCAGATCAACGAGTCTTTCTGTCATTTTCGTGTTCCCCTTTGTTTTCTACTTGTTTAGTACAATATGGTTAATCTGTTTTCTTACAGTTGTCTTTGTAGAGTTTTCTTGGGAATTAATGATTTGACTTTTCGATGGCGCTCGTCGTCAATCATGCACACAAGTTGCCTCCAGGCTGTGTAATGTGAACTTCAGTTGTTAATGTTTTCCACGAAGTGCTAGTAACCTTTCTTTTTGTTTTCAAAATAATCTCTATTTCTGCATTATATTTTATGCATTCAATGGTCTCGTTAGAATATCCAACACTATACTTTTTCTCTAGCATGCCCTAATCCCAGGGACACCGACAAAGAAATTTTAAATAAATTGTGGAGTTTTAAAGAAGTCATCTCCACGTTATTTTCACACAGGTGGTTTACATGCCTATTTCCAGTCGATGTCTCCAATTTGTTACCTAGTGTTAGCAGATATTCACCAATTACTTAAAGATCGTGACTCTTAAAACGGTGCAATACACATCATATATGTTAACACAGGCTTATATGGAACGAAAGCCAAGTTAATTTACCCTCTGTTTGAAGAAAAAGCAGTCAGAGAAAACACTAGAGTGTGTATTTAATCCCTCGACCGGAAATTCAATCTGAAATCCCGCAATGAACACTTTCCCATTGATTAAGAATCATCCAGAAGATAGAGCTGCAAGTTTCGTTGCTACACATTATATCCAGGGAACCGCTGTCGATTCGAAGTCGTGCAATACACTAAACCGTTCATAATTCAGATGATGCAATTTATTTATTAAGTCAAAATTGTTTGTTTTCAGATCATTAGCAGGTATTTATGAAAATTGAAGGGAGTATGCTCAACATGCATGAATCAACGGAGCAGAAAATGGTTTCCTGAACTTCGTCCCTTCTTAAATTCCTAACCTGATAAACGTTTTTGAGCCTTCGGGAATTATACTGTTATTATCACTCAAGAGAGAGAGTGGATAACTTGAAAGATAAATGTCAAGTAAGGAAACATGTCACAGAGTGGAAACGTCACTGAGATATTACAACTTTTTTCCCTCAAAACAAACAGCTCTCTCGACATGCACTCGTAAAAGTACGCCACATTACGATTTCACAATATGCGGAGTGTCTCATCGGTTTTTCAAACTACTACACTAGCAGTTAGTTCTGCAGTGTGCAACATGTTGATTAGGAAGACATTTGAAAGACAACTGAAGTTTATAGATCAATCTGTCAGAAAATAAGCAATCCACAGAACTCAGAACCGAGATAAGAAGTAACCTTAATCCAGTACATCATCTCGACAAGCGCTTTCGAGAGTTGCTGGTCAGTAATGTCAAGATAAACTTGCGGTCTTCGCTTTCAAATCGCGAAGGGAGTATGATCACAATGGCAGGAATATATTAAAATGTAGGCTTTTGACCAAAATTAATCACGTTTTGAAGTAAGGAAAATATAGCTTTGATACTCTTCTCACCTGAAGATCTGAAGCAAGCTTGAATCACTCTGTTGCGATCCGAAAATAAGAACCGTTTGATCACTTAAATTGGAATCTCCAACTCCGACAAGAAAATACCGACAGTTTCAAAGTTTACCTTCTAGCTTGCTGCCGATTCGTTTGACGTCGCGCGGGTTGCTGAAGCGTAACGAATGGACCACGACACTCAACGAAGGCATGAAATGTCAAGAAACAATGAACACATCGATATAAGCGGTCAGCATCTGGGCAGCCCTTTGTAAAAGACAAATATTTATGGGATATGGGGTAAACGAAGGCAACATGACACTACTGGAGTAGGGTAAGTGAAAATATTTTGTTTTAGTTATCTCTCTATCTAAATAAAGTACCAAATTATCTAAATATTATCACAATTTGAGTTTTAGTTTAAAACCTGTTTCACTGGTAGAATGAATTTAACTTAACTTTTCACAAATTCACTCAAACGAACACTGAATATGCCATCTCTACACGGAGCTTTTGAACGAGTTTTAATAAGGCAAAAATCCAAGTTTTTGGATCAAAATGTTAACAGTAGAATTGAATTCTGCTAAAAAAAGACCGAGAGAGAGCTGGCTAAAAGCCGCACCAGTCAAACTTCTGGGTAGCCCTGGGTAAAAGTGGGCGATCCGGCACAAGGCGCGTGAGAAAAGCCTCTGGCGTCAAAGGGCAAATATTCAAAGCGTTTGTCTCGCACAAATCATTGAAATATACCATATATATGACCATCCATAAAACAAGAGAACTGAATATAATTAAGATACGAACGAGCATTTTATGCAAAGATTGATACACTGTAGAGGTTCTAGAAACAAGTGTCGAAAGTCGCTTAATTTCTTTGGCAACGAATCAAACCCGCAGAAAATAATTCACTCACATTTATTGTCCGTTTATGATAACCTAAACTGGTCCGACCTTCATTTCGTGTACCCAATGCACAGCATGCAGCTTTTACGCCCTTTGTGCAACAAATCAACATTACTAATTACTAGTTTGATGCTAATCAATTACTAAATCAGATCAATAAAAGCTGAACTTGATTTAAAAGATCCTGCTATGAAATACGAAAACGCAATCAACCAATGATTTACGAGCCTTTTAGCACTAACACTCTTTCTCTTATTTTTTTGAAAAAAAGATGTATATATTCTCCAGCGAAACATCAAAGCTAACAAAAAACGGGCATCAATACTGCACACACAACGCCCGGACGATGTTACGTAAGCTAGGGGTTATCATACCAGACAACATGTTCTGCCTTCAGTGGAAATCCGGCACTCAAGTTACTTATTACTGCCTGCAGCATCTTTCATCACAGAATTAGGTAGGTAGCCTGTTTGAGGACTCGTTACCGGTGCGACATTATGGCAGAACAATTTATTTCGTTTCGTTTATCTTAAACATTCCACATTAAGGCAGACTGGCGCGAAGCATTTCGTATAGTACAAGCCGCGATTTTGATTGGACAAAAAAGAAAACCTTTTTGTCAAAATTCTAATATTCCTAATACAGGAAGGAGGTCAAAATGTGGAACAGAAGAGTTAAGCATTAGAATGATTGAATATCGATGAATAGGAATTGCGAGTTAGTATTTGCCCCTCATAAGAATGTTTCTTTAGCAGAGTTTTGCTTTTGTTTTTTCACTGTGGCAGGGCTTTCAGTTTTTGACCAATTTTGTGTTATGCTGATGGCTCACTTTGACATATATGCAACAAAATGGAACACAAGAAAATGTATTTCTTGTGTTTCCACTTATACCTCATTATTATTCAGTGAGTTCAAAGATTCAGTAATTGAACAGATTTTACCATTTTGTCCAATCAGATAGGTTTATATTTCTAACATACCATCGTTCTCGATTGTTTGTTACGAGTCTAAAACTCGTATTTTGTATCTTAAAACATAAGTTTCGAAGGATACTCGAGAGAGGCGGTCATGCAATCACGGCTTAGTAAAGGACTTTGAAAGCCCTAACCGCAACATCATCTGCTTGATTATCCTAGAAGAAGCCGAAAAAATTCACTATCTGCTCCAAGATTTAATAAAAACAGAGCAGACTAAAAATGCATACTTCAGTGCAATTTGGTTTTTCGGAACAAGGCGAATATCAAATTGAGAGAAACGTTTGAGGTGGTCAGGGGGATATTTCTGCAGGGAGTTATCAAAGTTTCAGTTTTTAGTTTTCATTGGTAGTTTTGGTACACATTACTTGCCTACACGTTAGATCATACAAAGAATGTTGTCTACTTATTTCGGTGAGGTTATATTCTAATCTTGACCTTGGTCTAAGAAAAACTTATCGTTCCTTTTGTCGTTAAGTTATGTCGTAAACAGTGTCAATCACTGCGCAGCAAGTGACGCAAAACCTAGCAACTCTCTTAAACAATGCAAATGAATATGCGAAAGATCATATATAGAACTGCGGAGAAACATATGAAGACATGATTGATCATCGAAATTATGCACACAACTTAAGCAGTTGTGAAATTATTATAAATTACATTCTTTCGCATATTCAATTGCATTATCTACCTTTTACGGGTACATTACGAACTAAAATGTGAAGAGCTTGATAGCCCAATTGGTAGAGCACTGCACCGGTATCGCAGAGGTCATGGGTTCGAATTCGAGTTCAGGCCTGAATTTTTTTCAGGCTTTTATTTCACAACTGCTTAAGTTGTGTGTACAACTTGCGATAATCAATATGCCTTCTCTTAAACAATTTTGCTGAACCATTCTTTTCTTAATAATATTAATAATATCCCCGATTCCTCGTGTTAGGCTTTACCCTTACACTCTCCGTCTTTAAAGACTAGTTATAAGTACTTTTTCTGTGTTAAGTAATTTTACAAAAGGTAGTTTTAAGGTGATCGCAGCAAGGTTAACAGGATGAATTGAGGTAAATAAGACAAAGAGGCACCAGTAAAGCCATGTTTCCACTGAAGCGTTTTTCGCTTTTATGTTGTAATATTTAATGCTGTTGTATTGTTTACTGTGCAACAAGTCTTTATCGGAAAAGGCTATAGTTTCGCTTTTTATTGAACATCTACTATTGGCAAGGCTATCGATTCCACTTGATGTTTCACTCACAATTTCTGAGCATTTTCGTACATATCTCGGGCTCCATTAAGCCCATCACTCTGATCTGGGTATCACTAGAAAGATGTTTCCCTCCTGCAGAACTTGAATATAGATGATGCAAATTTTGGTCAAAGGCGATGACGCCAGAAGTCAGTGGGTCAAACGCCAACGCTTGTCACGGCTGGTTAAGGCCGACACGGGAGTCAACGAGTTAAATATGATCACTTGTAACCAAAGTGTGGCAGCAGTTTTTTTATTGTACCAAAAAGAGACTGAGAGAGACTTGGATACAAGCCGCACCAGTCAACTCCTCGGTAGACCTGGGTACAAAGGAGCGATCACAAGGCGCGTGAGAAAAGCCTCTGGCATCAAAGGGCAAATATTCAAAGAGTTTGTCTCGCACAAATCATTGAAATATACCATATATATGACCATCCATAAAACAAGAGAACTGAATATAATTAAGATACGAACGAGCATTTTATGCAAAGATTGATACACTGTAGAGGTTCTAGAAACAAGTGTCGAAAGTCGCTTAATTTCTTTGGCAACGAATCAAACCCGCAGAAAATAATTCACTCACATTTATTGTCCGTTTATGATAACCTAAACTGGTCCGACCTTCATTTCGTGTACCCAATGCACAGCATGCAGCTTTTACGCCCTTTGTGCAACAAATCAACATTACTAATTACTAGTTTGATGCTAATCAATTACTAAATCAGATCAATAAAAGCTGAACTTGATTTAAAAGATCCTGCTATGAAATACGAAAACGCAATCAACCAATGATTTACGAGCCTTTTAGCACTAACACTCTTTCTCTTATTTTTTTGAAAAAAAGATGTATATATTCTCCAGCGAAACATCAAAGCTAACAAAAAACGGGCATCAATACTGCACACACAACGCCCGGACGATGTTACGTAAGCTAGGGGTTATCATACCAGACAACATGTTCTGCCTTCAGTGGAAATCCGGCACTCAAGTTACTTATTACTGCCTGCAGCATCTTTCATCGCAGAGTTAGGTAGGTAGCCTGTTTAAGGACAGGTTATTGGTGCGACATTATGGCAGAACAATTTAATTCGTTTCGTTTATCTTAAACATTCGACATTAAGGCAGACTGACGCGAAGCATTTCGTATAGTACAAGCCGCGATTTTTATTGGACAAAAAAGAAAACCTTTTTGTCAAAATTCTACTATTCCTAATACAGGAAAATGTGGAACAGAAGAGTTTAGCATTAGAATGATTGAATATCGATGAATAGGAATTGCGAGTTAGTATTTGCCCCTCATTAGAATGTTTCTTTTGCAGATCTTTTTGTTTTCTCTTTTGTTTTTTCACTGTTACACGCCTTTCAGTTTTTGACCATTCATTTTTCTTCTGCTGGTAGCTTACTTTGACATATGCACAAAAAAATGGAACACTAAAAAATGTATCTTTAATGTCCCCACTTATATCTCATTATTATTCAGTGCGTTGAATGGTTCAGTAATTGAGCAGATTTTACTATTTGGTTCAACCACATAGGTTTATATTTCTAACATACCACCGGCTTTTTGTTACCGAGTCAATTCGTAGTTTTCATCTTTGGAACATAAGTTTCGAAGAATACTCAAGAGAGGCGGTCATGCAATGATGACCTAGTGAAGGACTTTGAAAGCTCTGACCGCAACATCATCTGCTTGATTATCTTAGAGTAAGCTAAAAGGTTACTAAGACCCAAAGAGATAGAAACATGAACTATCTTGGACAAACATTTAAGGTGGTCTGCAGGGAGTTGTCAAAGTTTCAGGTTTTACTTTTCATTGGTAGCTTTGGTGCACATTACTTGCCTAAATACGGTTAAACTATACAAAGAATGTTGTCTAATGATTTCGGTGAGATTCTACACTAATCTTGACCTTGGTATAAAAAAATCTTAAAATTTATTTTGTCGTTATGTTATGTCGTAAACAGTGTCAATAAGTTTGACATAGCGACAAACATAATACCAATCATTACGCAGCAACTGACGCAAATTCTAGCAACTCTCTTAAGCAATTTGCTGAAAAGCTACCATTCTTTTCCGTATAATATTCTCGATTCTTCGTGTTGAAGTAGGGCTTCTTTCTTACACTCTCTAGTTATAAGCACTTTTTCTGTGTTAAGTAATTTTGCAAAAGGTGGTTGCAAGGCGATCGGAGCAAGGTAAACAAATTGAATTGAGATAAATCAGACAAAGAGGCACCGGTGAAGCCATATTTCCAAGTGTTTTCGCTTATATGTTATGTTATTTAATGCCGTTGTATTGTGTACTGTGCAACAAGCCTTTATCTGTGTTGTCTATTTTCGCTTTCTACTTAACATCTACTATGGACAAGACTTTTGATTTTATCGATATTATCGGCTTTTTGGCTCTAATAATGATTTTGGCTCTAATAATGACTGTCTTACCATTTAAATTAGAGCGCAAATTGCTAAAGCTATTCCAAAAATAAATATCCATAATAACCGTGGTCTAGACTGCAATTATAGATACTTAATATAACGCTGAAATGCGTGATTGAGATTTACATATAGAGGTTTTAAAGGGTCATTCGTGACGGTACCCTAACAACGACAATATAGCGAGTATGATGCGCTTAAAGTCGACATGCTTACGATATTAATTGGCTTAAAACAAACCAAACAAATAGAAACTTATCTACTTTTTCCTGAATTTGCACGACAGTTCTCAGGAATAACAAAGGGAAATACATATAAAAGATATTTTATAGCTGTTCTGGTCAACACGATGCCGGGATTATGATTATGTAAGTACACAGGTTTTCATTTAGTTAACGACTAAAGGGACAGCAAATTGTATGTAGTTTTTAATTATTTTTCCAAGACGCTTGTACCTGACGTTTTTGATTTGAGTCAAGCATATGACTTTTCTTTCCTTTCTTTATTGTATGTCAGTCACATTTGTTCGGCCGTTTTAAACCCTGGAGAAAACCGAATCATGACGTCCACATGTACAATCGCAACCTTAATTAACTAGGTCTGCAGAAGCTCCAGAAATCTGCGTGTAGTCCTCGCTTTCCAAGATTAAATCGAAGGCTGAGCGAAATGTGGTACGCTCTTGGGGTGATTATGCTTGGTCCCATTTAATTCTTGCCAGAACCACACGTTTGCTTGACTAGACACAGGGAATTTACAATTGAACAAGGACCAAAAAGATTTTACTGGAGCAAGGATATTGGTTCTGGCGCAGATGACTGGGTAGTGAACTTTTGCCCCTCTACTTCTAACGACATTTGACTGAAATTAAAAAGACAAACGACTTGAAAGCAAAAGGTAGAACACTCAATGTCCGTATCACAACTCAAATACAGAATCTCATCAACTATGGGGTGTCTTATAACTACATTTAAATACGTTAAATTATCCATATCGTCATGATTTATCACCAAACTTCAAAACTAAAATTCTAAGAAACTTATGGCTATCAGTTGGAAGAACAAACTATTTCAGGATTAACTATGAAAGGATCCATTCCGAACAAGCAATTCCGTCATTAGTTACCAGATTTAACAAGATCAAAAAGGAGACAGAGGCTTGGAAACGAGTCCTAATTAATATGCATAGCAAGCGGCGCCTGGGTGACTGCTGAGACTCAGCAAACGATAAAAATATCTAGCTACTGAGGTGCGGGTTTTCTTGAAACTACTGTGTGAGCGCTCGCCCATAACAGAGTTGGTTAAAAGATGTCTGTTGCACAGTAGTTGACAACGTTTATCTCTTCATGGCTATCAAGCCCCTTTACAGAGAAGTCCTCAGTTCTGTCTGGTTCAAGTCAAATGTACACAATTTTATTTATTAAATTTCCTCAAAATTTAATTCAATAATTTAAGTCTATCGCACAGGACATACGACTGAAGTGTAGGACTTCACGCTCTCTCAATATTTTCTTCTTCAAAAACCATCCAACGGGCTTTATTTTGTCTTTTTTAGTTACTGCTGTAACTAAAGGTGCACCTTTTTCGTTTAACGCAGGAGATGGTGTGGATAGCATTCCAATTATAAAAAAGACTCGACTTGACTTGATATACTGAAGCAATGACGGTAATCAAAAGACCCCATCAAAACACAATTGGGGAAATTTATATCGATCCACATTCAACTTTTCACCTAATTATCAGCATCTCTTTCGTCGTGAAGACAGCTTCACTGATTGAAAATGAAATGGCTAAAAATATGAGTTCTGCCCGGAATAAACCTCACTTAGCAACAAACCCATTTTGACAGCGGTGCAACACAATGGTGGTAATTCTCGAAAGGAGCAGTGTTAATAAAACACGCTGCAAGCTCAGCGCGCGTCTATTTCTTCATAGCATCTGTTTTCCAGATGGTAACTAGGCGAGTGCACTTCCTCAGGCCGAAAGAAAAAAGCTACTAAGAGAAATTTGTTTTGCGATAACATCGATAACTTAAAACTCTTCTTTCTATCAAGCAAGGAAATAATCTCTCTGAAGTTACTGGTCGCTTTGCTGATACCGCCGCCGGTCAGTTGGCTAACGAGAGAAAACAATTAATTAACCGAGTATGCTTGCAGTGTTTTTTTCGTGTTTGTGAGCTTCTCAGTTTAAGTCAATTCACGTGAGAATTCACAACGTGCAATCAGTGAACAAGAAAATCAAATTTAAGTCTGGCATTGTTTGCTTTACATAGCCAAGCAGAGGAAATAACTCCTGGTAATGTTTTTTAAAATCCCCCAATATTTCTCTTACTATAATAACATCTGATTACAAAGCAAACAGAATTTATAGAGAATTGTGTGCTGTAAGTGTGGGCCTAGAGATTAAGTGACACTAATTTCCTTGGCTTTTCCTTGGCTATTGTCTTATGAATGATGCTTTCTTAAGCGGGGATTTTGACCACAAAACTGAAGCGAAGATGTTAATTGTATTGGCTGTAAATTCAATCTGAGGTTACGCACGTGTATGGCTTAGACAAGGACGAATTACTTGTCAAATGGAGAATCAATTGAATAATCGATAAGTACATCGCTGTTTGAAGTTGTCGAGATTTTCGTTTCAAGTACATTTGTGGAAAACGGGTTTTCTCGTAATTGCTTCTGAATAACTGTAACCTTTTTTTCTAGTGCATAATGTACTGTCAAAGTAAGTTTATTTCTGATATTGAACAGTCGCTAGATAGGATATCTTTTAACTCGAATTTATTAGATTAAATACTACGAGAAACCAAATAAGAGGTTGCCCTATATTTTGATTCACACATCGATTCTCAGATTTGTTATGCGGGAAAGTGTTATCACCTCAAAGTACGCGATATTACATAGGCATATGATATTCATTTTATCAGGCAACAAATTTATCATGAAGACTGGTGCCCCTGAATAAACAGATTTACACTTATTTGTCAACTTTTGCTACGATAAGAGTAGTTTTCATTATTTCCTTAACCTCTCAAACTAACACTATACCAAATTTAAGTAAAACAGTATAACCCTCTCTAAAAGACAACAGTCATGGAATACTCGGAAAATTGTACTTTTAAAGTAAAACCATGCTTTCTAAAGAGCGTTTATTCTCAACCGGAAAAACTTAAGTGCTTCGACAATTATACTTTCAAAGCCAATGCACTCGCGTAATAAAAATGGGTACTTTTCCGACAGCATCGGGTCGAAACACCTTCTTATTAACTTGTATATTTCTTTTGAAATTGGCGGCCTTGTCTTTTAAAGACTTTGCCCATTTGAACTGTAATATGTTCTCACAGCTTTCAGAAGTGCGTAATTGAAATCCTGGCGAATCCATTGTAAGATTTGCAGGTTATTTAGTAATCTATACAGCGGCGACTTCTGTCTGAAATTAGCATAAGGGCGAGAAAAAATTTAAGCCAATAAAGCGTTTATTGTGCTAGAGCGAACACAGCGAAGAGTAAAATAATGTTTGTTCATGATGAAATTATCTTTTATACAGGTTAAACACGAAAAATAGTTGTTATAAATCATTTTAATTAGGCTTTTCTTAGGCATATGCTTCGCATCTGTCTTTTTCCCAGGGCAAATAAAATCAATTTGAACGCTTGGAAAACCTCAGATCTTTAGGCAAGAATGAGTTCATACTCAATCTATGTCGGTCAATATGATAGACAAGTACACACAGTAAAGGGCATTCCCTGAAATGATTCAAACGTTGATTCAGTTTGGTTCTAACCAAACACCACCCCTATTTCTCCCCTCATGTGTCGAAATCATAATATCTTAATTTTGACTTCCGCAAAACAATGGCAATTTAAGGCGTTGTTTTGTTACTGTCCCACACTCATAAATTGAGAAAAACTGCTTTCGCAGATGCGTTCTTTTTATTTTCATCTTTTCTATCTCTTTTGCCATCCACCAAACTGACGCCATTCGGTCCGTTTACAAGAAGCGGTGACGTACGAGCTCACAAACACAAACACAATTGCCATTTCAATTTCCAAACATCTATTTTCTGTTCCGAGCGAGAAAAATAGCGCTGTAAACTTTGTCAACTATTAAATTTGCAGGTATTGTGATCTGGGGGCGGGATGGGTATTTATGCCATGGAACAGTCAAAAGTAAGAGACAAAATAGCTCGAGTCACAGTATTTAAGAGTAATTTAAACTCTTGCGACGGATGATTAAACTTGCACCTGTAAATAAACATCCAGAATTCAAAGATTCATTTCTCACTCAACTACAGGGAAATCATTTTGACGTATATCATCCGCAATGTGGACAAGTTTTCAAAATTTCGACTCTTATTCCACAAACGTGCTGTTTACAAAACAAAATTCTGCTAAGTATAACGGGACCACGAAGCGCCAACTAACGAGTCATTTCTCAATAGCTTGAATAAATCGGATTCAACCGCAATTTTGAAGAACAAGATTTTGTTTAATAAGAGAAATTCGAGCCACAATAACGCTTTCACTTCTCAAGTGGAGTGAACATAAAGAAAACTTGAAATGGCAGTAACGAACAAATGCTTTATTGTTAACATTTGAACATAACGCTTTTCTCGGCCCAATTCGTCACTGTCGACTTTCATATTAATTTCTAACTTGGACTTGGCTTCCGAAGAGCTCAGTGAGATTCTAAGAAGAAAAAAAAGACTTTTCACCTTCTATTATGAGACCACAAATAAGTCATCAACGAAAATTAAATAATATTGAGAAAAGTTTCTATAACTTTTGTCAATGTGCAGCAAGGCAACACCTGTGTTGAGAAGTTTCTTCTCATGGAGGAAATGGCCGCCAAATCGAGCGGAAGTGGAGCTTTCAAACAGGGATACACAAACAGAGCGCCGGGTTCTAATGAAATCAACATAATTTATATCCAATTGACAAGCTAAACTCCGTGTCACATGCTTAAGCTTTAAGGGTCGAAAAACGAATTAGCTCAACGTATCGACGGCGATCAATTATTAATCGCTGGTAGAACAATTGAGTAATTTATTGGCAAATCGTTCATGAGCCTGTGACGATCAAATCGCACAAATAATAGACCTACAGCTGTGGCAATTTTCGCTTCCATTTTTTGTGTTCATTCGGTATGTAATGGGTTTTAAGAGATCTTAACTTCTAGCTTGGAAACAGAAAACGACCAAGACCGGTGTAAAAAGTTCCATTGAGTTTACGTTCTGTACAGTTCGAATATCATACCAGGTACTTTATACTTCACTGTTTTTGCTCATTTTCTTTTAGTTTATTTTTGTTTTTTTTCAAGTAACAGTACAAGAATTTTGATTTTTATCTGGCTTTATCTCAGCGCAATGGGTTTTATTTCAGAGGTGTCAAGACACTTTTATCTTTTTCTAGGCTTTCACTCCTGTTTCGATTTCTAAATTCTTAAAACGGTAGCGAAACTAGACGTTTTTATAACATTCGAAAAGAATTCTTTGCGCGTCAGTTTAAAACGCGTTCAAAAACTGCACGACCCTTCGGAAGTGAATTTCTAGACGTAATATCTCGTGTTATCATTCGCCCAGTAACAATTTCCGTTGTACAAAAAAATGTGTACGATTTATTGCGTTTATCATTAGAACGGCCTATTTCTCGATACGTTGTTTGCGATAGTTATACCAAATACCAAGGAAACTCTACTATTCCAAGTTTCTTTCTGTTTGCTCAACTTAAGCGGCCAGCCTAGCCTATATGTTTTTCAGGCAGATGTACTAATTCGTTCTTGTCGACAACTTCGACGCGTAAATCCTGGCGATTTTAGCATTAGCTGTGCCAAACCTATATTAGACGCAGGATGTTTTAACTGAGTAATTTTGGTGTTGGTCGTTTACTCTAGCCATTTTGAAAGATTTTAATCTGCCATTTCGCTTTCAGCCGGTAACTAACTAATTGCGCCATCTAGTCGCTTTCAGCCCGAATTCGTGATTAAACATTGTAGCATTAATTCTAAACGGTTTTTGAGCGAAAACGTGGTATCCGGTCATAAAATACTTGTAATTTTGTAGTTTAAATTTACGTTTTCGCTGTATGAAAAGACGGAAGACTAGTCACGGACATTTAAATAAATCCTATAACACTGCCTGTCTATAGAAATCAACTCATGCCGAGCTTTAAGTTTTACTTTCCAGTCTTGCGCACGAGAAAATTCTCACCACGTTCAAGAAGTAAATAATCTCTCCTTTCTTTCTTACTTCTCAGCACAAACAGCGGTTATCATGACCTTCCAATATTCGCCCGTATCTCATGGCCTACCAAGCCTTCCGCAATATCTACCGCCAGGTTGTAAATTTTTGAGCTGCCATGACGCGCGGAACGTCTTACGAAGCTGTTCGACTTGGAGGCTTCCTAATGGAACCCTGGTAGCACCGTTGGGTGGGGAACTCTACCAAGTGGTCGAGGTTCCAGCGAATTGCGACGAGCGTTGTTCACTTCACCAGGTTAGTTGTTTTCTGCTATCAGTGGTATCTTAGTTTTAAGGGTGTGGCAATTACCCGGGTTACGTGCGACAAGCCACAGTTCTTGAGTACCCACGGCAAAACGGAAGACATTTCATTTTCCAAGCCATGTAGTTTTACAATCTTTCTTTCACTCATGCGGTGTCTAATTTGAAATTAATCAAACCTCGTTGAACGAAAAAATGGAAATTTTATTTTCATCTAACTAAACCGCCCGTATCACCGGAATAAAATGGGAGCGAGTTAAGGTTTCATTTGGAGAAAAATGTTTTTCGCAGTTTCTTCCCTAAAGATAAAAACCCAACGGATTAAAATGCAATATGTTGTTATTTTCATAACTACAAGGGCGTTGCATCCCAGCATGAGGCTAAAGTTTTTCTTTAAGTCTTTTTGTTTCGTGTGGTTTCTGGAAGAACAATTTTACAGTTAAGATTTGAACTTGATATCTGGTAGTGGACCGTTAACAAATTTAAAGAAGGCCATTTATTTTTTGAAGAAACCTGCACTTATTAAAAAAAAAATTACAAGCGGCAAAAATAAATTTATCTGTGCGCAGTGAACCCTTTTGCTGCCAAAAATAGTATATTGCATAAACTAAAAAGAATTGAACTTTACCTGCTCGGAATAAAGCTAAATTATCCTGACAATGGAAAATAAAAATTTCTCGGTCATTTTTTTTTACAGTTTAGTGAAATAAATCGACCCCGTGAAATAAAAGAATTGAATTACTCTTCTAGCGTAGACGGCATGTTGTTTTCAAAAAAAGCACCTGTTTAAGTTGGTTTGTCTACAAAATGTTACTACCCACAACGGACTTTCAACGGCAAATAACATTAAAATTTTCTTAAAATTTCCAGCTTACTCGACGCAAAATAAAATAGCGCTGTGATATCATTAGGAATTAAGCGAACCGTCTTAGAAAGTTAGCCCTCCGGACAAAAATAATAATAAGAACTTAATTTCCACGACAGTAATTAAAACTTAACTTTCGTCGAGGCAACGCAAACAGAATTGAAATTCTGATGGGCAAAGACAATGACAGTTTGTTCGTTCTGAAAGAGAGTTCTATTTAAAGATTAGTATTTAAATTTGCAGTTTTCACTATTTATCAAATTGAAGTTACGCCTGGAATCCTGCTCTTGGGGTTTTTCCTAGTTATACAAAACAAATTCGAAAATCATCGAACGAGTATCATCTTAGGTAAACCAAATATCACACAAATTCAAATAAGAATTCACTAATTTGAACCTTGAGGAAAACAGGCAGTTTCCGTTTACAAGTGGCTCGATTGGCAAGCTGAATATGGCGACACGTACGAATAGCACATCAAAATAATTAAATTTGCTTCAATATAATATGTCGACAAATAAGATCAAATTTTAGCGCAGCTGCAGTGTTTCGCACACTTTGTGTTTCTTTCCTTTTTATTGATATTATCGCTTCACACGGAGAAAACAAAACTTTTTTCAGGCTTGAATAAGAATCGTGTGGATTTGATTTTGACTTTTCACAAAGAGTGTAATTTTCCGTGAAATCTAACCCTGTCAGCGAAACAATCGAAAGACTGTGAAAATGATTTTTTGTGTAGCTTTCACGAGAAAATTACATTTAACTCAATATTTCGCCGTTGTGTTTAGCATCAACTGTATCTATTTTTACCTCGTTTCTTTCCCTTTCGAAATAAATTAAAAATCAAGAAATAAATGTTCATTTAAGTTTTACAAATTTCCTTTTTAGCTTACGAGTGAAATAAAAAAATTCAATGAAATGAAATATTATTTTTCAGCGATTTCTACTTTTAAATCATAAGCCAAAATATGCTAAAAAAAGTGCACTTCCAGACATCTCTATCTGAAACTGGTCGTACTTTAAATTAAAGTTAGACTGAATCAACATTTTTATTTTATTTCTGTCCCTACAAACTGTACTATAATGCTACTTTTCTCCAACATTACAATTATTTTGATAACCAGGACGTGTAGGAAATGTTTGAAACAACAGTTCAGTTAAAAGAGTCTCTCCATTTTTGAGAACAAAAAGGTTCGATTTAGAGCATGTGGGTTATTATTGATACATAGCTCTGGTCGCTGTGTCTGCAATGAAAATCTTAGATGACACTGATACTAGTTATTCTTGTTTGACAGAAGTAAAACTTTTTTTCTCTTCCAGTCTCGGAGTACAGCATCGTCGTCAGTGGCGCTGTTATCCGAAAACTCACCTTTACTTCGCAACGAATGGCTTCGTTTTCGACATCTCTCCGAACACGACAACCCTCCTTGCTACGCGGAGGGAGTAAAAAGATTACCAATGTTTTACACAGGTAAGAAATTTAGATTGTTATCCTTTACATTCAAGCTTTCATTTCAGCTAAACAATTTCAACAGCGCAGACAGAAAAAATACTGTAATTCGATATTGTTTCGAAGTACAAACATGTTCCAACAATTTAGATATAATGGTGTACAGTAGATGTAAATATACGATCACGCTATAAAAGAATGTAGAATTACGCGCACTTTTACAATAAAATAGATTTTTTCTCCTGTTCTTGATGTATGACCGAAAAATGTTCCCAGTTATACCAGAACATTACGACAAACCACAATTCTTATGTTGTTCTCAAAGGTACCGAAAATGAACCCTCTCTTTATGATGAAAAAAAATATTGTTGATTCTTCTTGTATCGTTAACACTCAGGTTTCCATTATTTTCAATGGGGCTTTATTCATACATATTATAACCTGACATTGGTTTTATCCTTTCATTTTTAATTGCTTTTTTCTTATCTTCGTCCTTGGTTATGTTTCCTTTGGAAAAAATGTGACATTTTTGTCAAGCGTTTGGAACATTGTTTGGCTAGTTACATAGAACTGAAATATCTGATCAAAATTTACAATTCTATGCAGTTCTTAATATGTGTTTGGATATAGAATAGTTGAAAGATATCATTTTAAATTGTGTTTAAAACTTCGGCAATGATATTGTTTTCAGTAAAGTGGCCTATGGTACAACCGTGTCGCGATTCGATTTCTCTAGTATTGGAACATTATCCTTCAAACCTTAAAAAATGGACTGGCGATACCTTGTATCTTTTGCTCTTGATTTTGTCATCTTGATCAATTAATACCAATATTTGAAAAGCTCAAAGGATGGAAGGAAACGACAATTTGATTCCGTTAATTGGGGATAGGTGCGGCAAAAATGCGCAGTTATGAAATTTCAGTCTTTACAAGTTTTAAGTTTGGTCTTAATATTTTTTTTACAAGTGAACTTAAAACAACAAAATTAAAAATTTAGTTCTTTTCAAAACTTTGTTAAACGAGGAAAGAGAGGGAGAGATGAAGAAGTTAACACGGTTTGAAAACCTTTGTTACGTACAGGTAAATTTCCATTGACATTAACTCTTCACAGATTTACGTCTAAACTTTTTATCTACAAAAATATCTAAGACGAGAGAAAGAGTTCTGTGACGATCAATTCTTATTAACTGGTTCCCCCTAAATTGTAACGAAATTACAATTAGATAGAATACGATAGTCGTTGCTGCATATTTCTAAAAATGTTTCCTTGCTTTTATTAACAATAAAAGATGTCACGTCGCTTCAAGTTCTATAAATCTCTCGATTTTTTGCCCATTAGCTGAGAATCTGAAATTCTCAGTTTCACACACAAATAGAAAAGTCGCTTTCTTTCATCGCTTTGAAATGTGCGCATGCTGCCCTTTGTTTTCAAGAAGAAAACAGGTGCCAAGAAGAAAAGAAAACAAAACAAAACTGGAAAATCATCTGCATATATAGCTATATTTTTTTTTAAGAAAAAGCGTTTATTTTACAACATACTTTAAAAAATACATTAGAAATCGTACTTTAAGAACTGAAAACAAAACGTACAATAAATTTGTTGCAAAAGTTTGCTTTGAACAGCGTTAACTAAAATCATTAATTTCATCTTTAACTTTTGGGCGCCCGAAACACTCTTATTTTCTCGGAAAAGAAACCAATTAGCTTAAGCGGAAAGCGCTGTCTTCAAAATTAGATTTTTACTGTAATTTCCAGCAGGAAATTAACATCAAACATCGATTCCCACTGCAAATCACTGGCAATAATAAAATCATTAAAGTTGTATTAACCTTGATACAATACGTTGATTCAAATGCTAAGCACTGCTTATTGTGTTACAAATCTATTTGCCGGGCTCCCGCAGTGAGTTTTTATTGGGGCTTTAATTGATGAAATACATCCCGGTGGAATATTAAAAATTAACTTTGCTTACCTTCCAGATGGCCGACGCTGCAACTGTCAACTGTGCGTCACTACAATGTATCCCGATCACCTTTACGAGCATCACCTGTCCCAGATAAAACCGCATGACATGGTGTGTGGGCTCAGGAAAGAAAGACAATCTCCTTTGCTCGAGAAGCAGAATGAAACCATGGACAATCAAGCAGCGTTTCCGTTCGCCCTTTCACTTCCGCCTCCCTCGGCCTCGCTGACGTCATCGCATGAGGAACAGAGGAGACAGAAGCAGAAGCGATTTCAATGCATGCATTGCGAGAAGTCCTTCGGGAAATCTTCACACCTTCGGGATCACATCAGGACTCACACTGGAGATCGACCGTTTCGCTGTCAGTTTTGTAACAAAGCGTTCACCCAGTACTCGAACTTGCGGACACACACGCGAATTCACACGGGGGAAAAACCATTTAAATGCCATCATTGTAACAAGAGCTTCACACAGGCGGTAACGCTACGAAGTCATACAAGAACTCATACGGGTGACAGGCCCTATCACTGTAAGCGGTGCAGCAAATCGTTTGCCTGTTTTTCTGGTTTAAAAGGACATCACAGAGTTCACTCAGACGCAGAACAAGATGAGCTGGAAATTTCATAAAAGGCGTGGTTAGTTTCACACACTCCAAAGAAACTCATATCATTTATATATAGACTCTACATTGAAAAGGAACATTACTCGGTCGACAACTGAAATCTAGGCAGAGATTGTTTAGAGCCTTGATCACCACCCTCCTCCCCCTCTGAGAAAAAAATCAAGAATCCCTGGGGCAATAACTGAAAAAAATTCTTCCTTCATTCTGCAATCAATTCAATTCCTATGACAAATGTTTCCTATGGTAAATCCTGTATATGCTGATTGTTGATATTTTAAGGGGAATTAAATGTTTGTGCTGAGAGGATCAACACCCAAGTCTAACGTTGTACATAATAACACACTCGGTATTTTTTGCCAAGTTTAAATAAACTAAACGATAAATTAATTGTTTTGATTCCAAGCTTTCTCGTTACAGAATCCCCCCCCCCCCGCCCAAACTGTTTCTACACTCTGATTAGCAGAACAATCGACAACAACAACTCAAGCAAGAATCAGCAAGAATTAGCGCTGGAAGCGAAACAAACATTTCTTAAAACAAATCTATCCAAGCGCAGTACCTGCGGGGTATATCCTTGCTAATGTCACGCTTTTTTATCCTTCGTTCAAATCGGTCACGCTTTCTGCACGTATTTTAAGCCCGCAAATGTCATGCTATATGTCCCACATTCACCGTTACTAGCAGTCCAGAACGCAAGATACCAAACTTTGAACCAGTTATTCACAAACTACAATACGACAGTTGGTTGCCGTGAAAAATTTGTTAGTTTGTGAGACTGAACAAATGAGGAATGAATCCAATTGTTTTTGAGAGACATTCGTCAAGAAATAAGAACGTAAACATTACAAAGAAACACATGTAAATCTTCAAACACAAAGCTCATAAAATGGAATGCACACCTTACCTTGAAACGTTCTCCAGAAACCTTGAGACCTTCGGGAAGAAGTGCGAAACGCTGAAAATGATTTGTTGAGCGAGCTTTTGAATAAAAGAAAAACGCGAAGAAAACCCTTTTTGCGAGCCTTTCGGTAAATATTTTGGATGAGCAACGTCGGATAGTAATCCTCCGAACGTTTTAGGCAGATACTGGAGGCGAAACTACACAAAAACCTGCACTTTCTGGGTTATTTGTTACCGCCATTACTTGAATGCATGACAGTGAGCCTTAGTAGCCGCTCCACACGTCACTTTGTTCCCAATCCTCTCAGCGCTCCTCTCGGGTGGTAGGTATATAAGAGATATAGGAGTGCACGGCGACCCTGAGAACGACGCCTTGTAAAAATTATAATTTTTTTTAAAAATAAATATACATTTTATTTTTTAATGGATGTGAAGTTTACATCAGTATCTTACGTTATACTACAAGTGACAAAAAATAAAACTAGGCGAGAAAAAAATAAGACAAGGACAAAGTAATGGGCTCCTGACAAATAAAAAATAATGAATGGATAATTTCGTAATTATAAAAAGCGAATCGATCTAAATTGTTTCTTTGATTACTCATGTGTTTAATCTATCTACATATTGATTTGATTTCTGGTAAGGGCTAAATATCCATTTTCTTTTTTAAAAAAAACATAATCCTTCTTACTTATTTTACGTTCAGTTTCATATTTTTTTGCTAGTTTGTTTTGATAACTTTTAATTTTAGGATGTGTAGTCCCACAAATACAGCCTTCCAACAATAATAAACTAATTCAGTAGATTAGTTAAAAGGCATTGCTTAGATATTATACGAAATGTAACATTCTGCAAAGAAAGATTGTTCCAAAATTGGCTCGAGTATTGCCTTGGGCATTGGAAAAGGATATGGTATAACGCATCTGGTTCGGCCTCACAAAAAGTACAAATATCGTCTTATCTGTAACAAATTTTGAATATTTTTTTATTTGTTTAGAGTATATTGGCATGGCCTTATGCTCGTTCCACTCGCTCATTGGTTACTGGAAAGCTTAACATAAGATTCGAGCGCAACAGAATGAGGTAAAAGAAAAAATTCTCTCAAATCATCCGGGTAAAAACTGAATTAATATTTTACCTTAGAATGCCAAAACTGAGTAAATCTGTTCAGTACGCCTGTCGGTCAAAAAATGTGCTCAGACTAAACACAAAATGAGAGCGTTCAAATGCCCCGGTCCACGTTCTCCAAAAATAGGCAGAACTTGGTCATTTCACGTTGTTGTTTTGCGGATGACGGGTGAGAAATGTATACAGATTACTTCATAGAAAGTGCGCCGTACGGATTTTTATTCACGAGTTGCAAAACTTTGGAAAACGAACGAGTGAGCG
>OMLO01000312.1_pt1 | contig 29760 bp, 29 predicted proteins | sample 1674811 | NCBI WGS metagenome assembly OMLO01 (sample SAMN06265003, study PRJEB25207) | coral metagenome | isolation source: Coral host | place: Mexico:La Bocana,Puerto Morelos, Mexico | collected 2008-11-13
TTATTCCAAAAGGGAGCCTCTTTAACTGTTGGCAGGTATCAGATATGTAACAGATCCAAGGGTGCCATGTAACAGATCCAAGGGTGCCATGTAACAGATCCAGGGGTGTCATGTAACATATGTAACAAATGATTTACCAATTGGGTAGGTAGATGATGCCTTATGCCTTGCCACCCTTTCCACACAAAATCCAGAAAGGAGGTGCAAATTCAAACACCAACCACAAATGTTTGGGATCATTGGGATCTAATCCAACATTGGCCCACTGTATAATTCAATTCATATCTCTCGTCTAGCTATAGCTATCATAATATATTTTCTAACAACACTTCCCACCCTTGACCAAGCCAACCCCTCTTGCTGCCTCGTTGTTTTCCCAACAACCTGTCCCTAGCTCTCTGAGTGGGTTTCCAGCCCTGGATTCTGCATTCTTTTGATTCTCTCTTGCCTTTTTGCTTTTTCATACTGTAAGCAAAAGGTAACTTGGTAAAGTCTTGGTCAGAACCCATGGGCATCAAACAGGAAGGCCTAGCCGCTAGCCTATCTATCCTATTGGGCTTTTTTCACGACGGCGTTTTCTTGGATATGGATCTAAACTCAAAGTTTCACTGTCACTGCTGCTGCTGCTGCTTCCAGTCTCTGTAATGCAAGGGGAGGTTGTCCATCGCGTCAGAGGCCTCCAAGGAGGAATAACATATCATAACCAGAAGGTATCCATATCAATCAGATCACATCAAATGAATCATAGAATAGAATCATAGATCAAAGACCTTGGATCTCAAAATATATTATGATATCACGTAACTTATCATATCATCATCATCTCATACTGAATCATACTTCAAAACAAAACCATATTGCCACATCAAATCATCATTTCAAATTTCAAATTCAGAATTCAGATTTTGAAAAACCCAGCCATGCAAAATGGACACATTCAATATTGAAATGTAAACCAACATCTAGCTCTAGTTGTAGTCAATGGTTATCCATAGGTCACCTGATGTTTTTACTGTATATTCGGGGTGCAGTGGGGCATGGGGATGTTCAAGAAGAAGAAGAAGAAGAAGAAGAAGAAGAAGTAAAAGCAATCGTTTTGAATGCACAGGTTTCAACAAACGTGGCTTGTGGTCGAAATAGTTTTCAGGAAAACAGGAAAGACCCGGAAACCCAAAAAAGTCGGATCAAGTGTGTCTCATGTACCAATGTATCAAGTGGGCCTGTTTGTCACGCAAAATTGAAACTGTCAAAAAATGTCATTTATGTTTATGTCAGTTATTACTCAATGTCATGTCTGACACTGATACTGATACTGCTACTGATTCATGATGATAAAAAGGTTTAGCTGGACCCCCTGCCAACACCTTGTAAAAAAAGCCAAGAAACTTCGGCTCGCCCTCTTTGTCAATAGACAGTTTGAGAATAAAGCAAAAGATCCCAAACATCACAGCGCCAACCACTGGGGTTGTCATTGCATTGCCTGCAACATGTGGGGATAGTCTGAAATCAAGAGATTGTCTTTTACTTTTACCTGTGTACTGTGCTGTACTTGCAAAATGTCTTTGGAATAGGGATAGGGTATTGGCAGTATTGGTCACACTGAAGGGCCATGACCATGACCTTGCAACAATTTCACGCCCAAGTCCAAGTTGTCATGACCCAGCCTGCCAACTTGGTAATGAAACCGGATCGGTCTTGCCCATATTGCCCATCTTGCTCCAATTGGAAATCGCGAGGATCGAAACCTTGACCACAAAGAATAGCCTGGCAACCAGGCATCTACAGAATGCTAAAAATCAGAAACCTTGTGCCTAGAAAATCATAGAAATAATGAATAGACAGTAGACAGTAATAGACATGACATATAGATCACTTCCCTCACACATCACATGTCAAGGAATCCTGTAGGTTTGACTCTGGTTCTTGCTGTTTTTTTGAGATCCAACTGCTGCCCTGTGGGCAAATCACTGCATTCCCTGGCATGTTTGCCAGGTCGAAATCATAACTTTCAAACCGACCGCAAGCTATCTATCCAAAATGCACGGAAAAGTGCCAAAAACCTAATGGCATTCACAGCTGTGGGCCTACACCCCAAGACCCTGGACACTGAGAATGTCAATGCCTTGGCCACTGGCTGCTTGAAGTATGTCACACAGCCAATGTTCATAGTCTAGCCTACTTTTTCGCTTTCTTGGCCTTTGGCTTTGAACTGGAAGCTTCAGTGCCTACGTCACTGCTTGCCCTTTTCGAACCGGTTGTTGGATCCTGATCTTTCTTGTCTTTCTTGTCTTTCTTCTTGTCTTTCTTGTCTTTTTTGTCCTTCTTCTGATCTTGATCATTGCCACCTGTGTCACCATCCTTGAGAGTGCGGATTTGTGACTCAAGTTTCGATGGAAGGGATCCCAAACCAAAAGCACTGCCGAAAGCTTTCTTGATGTAGCCATCGACCTTCTTCACCGCATCCATGGACTGGCTGACAAGCACACAGCTGCAAAAGAGAATGCTTGCTGCAATCCCAGCCCCGGAGTCACACATTTTTGTGCCATCCAAAGCCAGGCTCTGACACATCTTCAGGCCCCCTTTCAACTCTTCATTCTGGGTCACATCCATGTGAGAAACAAGTTTCTGCAAAGAAGCGTGCATATCCATGAAGTCTTGACGTGCCTGTTTGAAATCTTCGATGTCTTTTTTGACATCTTTCTCTGAATCTTCCTTGAAGATCCAATCGACAGTCTTCAAGTCCCACTTGTCCACAGAAGGCTGAATCTCCTCATACTTTGAGATGAAGCGCTCCAGTGGTGGCAAAGATACTTCCTTGGTTGCATCACTGGCCCTTGTCAAGCTGCTGACAAACGCCCGCAGAAATTCAGAGCATGTCTTGACCTTATCAGCCAACAAGTCAGAATCTTTCCCGAGCATTTCAAACTTGCCAATGCACATGGAGTTGGCAGCTTCGAACTTGTCAAGCTTCTGCACGAACACTGTGAGGTCTGCTTCTGCCCCTTGGATGTCCTCCATCTCCTGAGAAAAATCCAACTGTAAGATGCTCACCAAATGTTGCCATTGCTGAGGAAGGACTTTCACAATCTTTTCATCAAGATTGCCCTGCACCAAAGCCATCACCATAGTCGCTTCACACACCCGATCCATCCTTGACAGCAACTTCTGGACTGCGTGGATAGCATTGCAAAGGTTGGACATCTTATCATCCAGGCCCTCCATGCTTGGCGGGAAGAAACTTTGGCACTTCTTGACATGGTCACGCATTTTCAAAGCACCCCCAATCCCATCTTCAGACTCTCCTTTCAAAGCTACAGTGTGGCTGGCCCACTCCAACAAAAATGTGCTTGACTCTGCCAAGCACTTGTCCTGCTGAAAATTTGCCTGGATGTAGCCTGGCTCGTGGTTTGCACGTCAAACAACATCATGAACCTTTGATTTTGATCCTGTGGCAATTCTGGTATTTTCTTTTTCCAGGTCCTTGTCCCTCGTGACTAGTCATGGGTCCAGTATGGTATGGTCAGGTTGCCTCCGTTACTGACTGATCTGATGAAAAAAACTGAAAAAGAAGCCTGTCAATCCTGCACATGCAATGCCAATGATGCCAATGCTATTTTCTAAGCAAGTAACATTGCAGAAGGAACACATGGTCCACAGATTCTGGAAGTTCAGGCAAAGACAAAGTGAAGTTATTTGCGAGGAATGAGCTTGACGAGTCTGCTGCAAACGCTAGCTGTGTTCCTGCCCACTTCTCAAGGATCTCCAGTCTAGCCATGAAGTCCAACCCAGTTTTTGCCTGGAAAGATTCTCCCCACTTGGAAAGCTGCTCCATCGCCGACCTCAACTTGCAAGCAGGCTCCTCTGCCCCTTTGCCGGCTTTGTTGAGAGCAGCCAAATCTGAGTGAGAACCTGCCAATTTCTTCAATGACTCCTTCAAACCAGACAAATCCAACTCGCCTTTGGGGTCCAGCTGAATGATCTTGTCAAACTCTGGCAGCAGTCCATTGATCTTGTCGGAAACAGCTTTGCTGACAGTCACATTCTTCTGGGCAGCCAAGAGTGATTGCCACAATTTCCTGGCACGAATAAGAAGCTGCAACTGAAGCTGAAACTAGTTGAGTTCCTCTGGTAAAAAAAATGAGCGGGTCATGGCCCAAAAAGCTGGATTGATACTGAAATCAAGTCTGGTTTTGATTCTTGATCGAATGATTTGAATCAAATGGGTGTCTGGACCTGCTTGCTACAATGTGGATGCTGGGCTCTCCTACAAAATGAAAAAAAGGGCCTTGGGTTTACCCCTTACTTGGTTTATGCTAGCTGCAAACAAAACGGGCAGAAACAAAATTCATTTTCCAAAGGTGAATTGCTAAGCTCACCTCAGCTCCTTGTCGGAACCAAGATCTTCATCAGCATTGGCCAAGTGATTAGAATCACTCAGCAGCTGGATCACTGACATAAACGAATTAAACAAGCCTAGAGTGGCTATGACAGAGTCACAGGGCCATATGAGACTTGACACTTGGCTCTCACTCACCACTCACCACCATGATGATCGGTGCTTCATTCCAATCCCAGTAATTGTCCATCCACGCTCCTTCATAAACTTCTTCAAAAACCTGGAAAGTGACAGTGACACCGCTGAGTGGCCATCTCTTAAAAACAAAGAAGAAGAACCATGTCAAGCTAAGAAAGGTCATGGAGAGAGACAAAACAGCAAAGCAAACCAGGAGCAACAGTTCACATAATCACTTTGACTTCACCTTGAAATTTCCCTTCTTTCTTCTCTCAAATCTCAAAGAAAAAGCCTTTCAACTCTTTCAAATCTCAAAAAAAGTGTTTAAGCTGAGTTGCTGCCTGTAGAGAATATGTTTTTTGCCAGCAGTAGGAACAATACGAGGCATCTCGCCGGCTTCCATAAGATCCAAGTACGCAGCCTCACAACTATGCCAGTCTTGGCGCAGCTGCAATTTCATGGGAAATGTCAATGGGTGTTGCTCAGCAGTCACCCGGGCCCCATTGGTGTGAATGGCCAACAGGATCCTACGTGGCTTTGCCTGGAATGGTCACAAGGCTCAAGAATGAATCGAATCATCATCCTGATTGAATCATTGATCATATATTCATATTTTGTGGAAAACAAAATCTAATATAAATATATAAATAATAAATAAAATAAATTTTACAGTCTACAGTAAATAAATAAAATAAATATAATATAAAGATAAATTCTGATTTCGGAATATTCTAAAACAAATCTCAAATGTCGAATTCAGAAATATTCGAATGATGAAATGACATGGTCCAGTGATATGATATGATTCAGGTTTTTTGACTTCATTGTCAATCGTCAATCATCAATTTGAAACATGGTCTGTTGTCCATGGTCGATATCTGATGCAGACACCTATGATATTCTGCCTCTTTGCCTCCAGAAGGTCCAAAATCTAAAATGGAAGTGAATGGACAGAAGCCAGAATTCATTCAACAAATCCCGGAAGTCACGCCAAATGAATCGGAGTCCAAATGAATCAAATGAAAAGAAAACCGCAATCTCAACTTTCAACAGAAACCCACCTGCCTTGACCATTGGACGTGCAGTCTTCCGAGCAGTGGGGTTCTCACCGGGGTTCTCATTCTGATTCTCTGAATCTGACTCTGAGAAAAGATCTGGTGGAACCAGCTCCCAATCACTGTCACTGGCATTTTCTGGAGCCACATGTGTGTCAGTGCTAGATGGAAGGGCACTCACAGCTGTTCGAATATCAGCTGGTTCGCTTTCCCTCCGAAATGGCCACCCAAGACTCCAAGAAATATTCGTGACCATGGCTGCTTGTGACATAACGTCACAAAAAAGGACACGCACGTTTCACACACAAGTCAATGGGAGAAATGTTCATACTCGATTGACCCAAAAGTGCAACAGAAACAAGTGTCCAAATGTGACCTGGCAACTTGTTTCTCATCATATCAAATGGAATCGGAATCATGAGTCATATCAAATCATATACTGAAATCATATCATCACATCATATCTGACTCAGATCTCAGATCTCTCTTTTATTATGTCAACACTGTATATCATATCATATTGTCATATTGTCCTATGTTGTTGTCATGGTACTGGAAGAATCCTGACTTGCAACTGGTATTCGAAACTGAAAACTGAAAGTGAATAGTCTAGTGTTTGTAGCCATCAGCTGGGGCACTCTTCCCATATCTTCCCATCATTCCTAGCCTCCAATCGCCTTGGGCAGACATTGGCACCATCACTCTTGCAGCGAAGCCAGCTTCTGCACCAGTGACCTTCTCCAGAAACTTTCCATCTGTGTGGACACCACCTTCAGCTTCAACATGTAGGCAGGCAAGAACTCTTTGCAAGTCTCGCATCAGATCCCACGAAAACCCACTTTCGTTTTTGAACTGGGCCATCTCTTCCTGATTGGTGATCTCGCCAGCAGCTGGCAACCTGGAATGGAACCAATGAATGTGCATTAAAGTGGTGAAAGATGATAAATGATAATGTGTTGCACTGTTACAATTGCTTAAGCTATAGGCTATAGTTTGTCAGGCTTTGTCCTTTGTCAGTCAAAGTCTTTCCAATAATGAAATCAAGATTCAGAAAAAAACATCATAAACTGCTGCTGTCACTATCTGTGTGTTTTTTGAAGCCACTATCTATCAGTCTATCAGCCATTGATCTGATGCCTGATTACTTTGACTCTGAGACCTGACTCTTTTCCACAGATTCTGATTCTGATTCTAACTGATGGTTCCAAGTTTGACCACAAAGCTGAAGGAAAAAAACAGGCAAGTGACCATAGCTTCCATTCATCAAAGCGGGACGTGCAAAGTACAGGAGAGAGCCCAGAAATCTTTTGCCTTGCCCACTCAACACTGGCGTTGCCTTTCAATTTTTCAAAGAAGAACTCTCCCATGGCCTTGCTTTGCATTCGCAAAAGACTGCCCATGAAGCTAAAGTGATCCTCAGCTTTGATCATTGACAAGAAGGTGCCCAGGTGGTACTTGGATGGCCCTGGACTGTCTGAAGTTTGGATCCGAAGGAAGTGCAACATAGCATCACTTTTGGCCTCAACAAGTCACAGTCAGTGTCAGAGTCAGGTCTCATCTCACATCTCCTGGCAAAGTATAGCATATTTTGAAAAATAAGTTAGTAAAAAGTTACAAGTTAAGTACAATATAAGTATAAGTATAAGTATAAGTATAAGTATCAGTATCAGTTCAAGAGTGATCAGTGATCAGTGTGATAAAAGTGATAAGTTATGATAAGTGATAAGTGATAAGTCTTGTACTGTGTGTACTGTTGTACCGTGTCGACTGCATGTACAAGTTTGCTTAAGGAATAATGTGGAACTTATAGATACCTGGATCCTGGGTACTCCTCACTAGCAGTGGCAGTGCAAATGAAAACAAAGCATCATCTAAGATCTATGAAATCCAGTCACAGATCTGAACGAGTTGACAAAACGACATCATTACTCTTGTGGAATCTAGGACATTGGATCATACAAAATAGATCAGCTAATTAGATAATTGGATGCCAAATTCAGGCGAAGTCACCTCACACAGCTTCTTGCAAATTTGGTGCACCATGTCGCCAAAAGTGGTAGTGTCCCCCAGCAACGCCTCAGAGCACCTGGAAACCTGCTGTGCAATCTGACCACCTTCTAGAACATCTTTGGACAAGGTCTCTGGGTCTGATTGCCGAATCAAAAGACAAAGTGCTTTGAGGGACCCATAAACCTCTGAGATATTTTTGAGATTCTCCAGCACAGATGACAACTTTCCAGCAGCATCTTCTGAAAGGTGTGGGTTTCCCTGAACACTCTGCAACTCTTCAATTGCAACATTCGCTTTTGACAACCGTCGCTCAAGTTCCACAGTTCGGATTGAACTCTTCCAGACTGAGGAGGGATTCAGTTCAGTCAAAAGCTGCAAGACCTTCTCTTGTGTCGAGATTACACTGGTAATTCTGCACACCTCTTTCTCAGATTCCTTCTGCTTTGACTTCTCACTCTTCAAAGCTGCACTCGAGGGATCAGTCTTCGATTTTTTTTTGGGATTGGCCTTTGCTTTGCTCTTGGCCCGTTTGGCGCTTGTCTTGCCCTGACACTCTTGCTTTGCAAAGCTGGATGATTCAGAATCACTGTCAGAGCTGCTGGAAGAAGAAGAGCTCTCCTTGACCTCTTGCTCGTCTTCCAGAGCTTTCATGATATCTTCCTCACAGACTCACAGATGTTTGGGAAAAAGAAAGCTGAAACAAAACGTTCATTTCACAAATCGTCCAGGAGAAAGAGATTACTAAACATAACATAGTCATAGCAACATATACAGTACATATATCATATATCATGATGTGTTATGTAGTTTTTTTTACACATTACTCAGCAATTGAGTGAAGAATCATCATGGACAGAAGCAAGCCACACAATCACATCAAAAACGAAATGCGCTGTCAGATGAAAAGGACGGAACAACTTTCTGACATTGTTACATGTTACTACAACCTCATGAACCATCTCAATGACATTCAATCTTTGATTCAAATTCTTCACTGAAACAAAACCTGATGGCAAAAATCGACACTGGAACCCAAGTCCTTCGTGTTGGATTGCACTTGGAGGTTACCAGCTGCCTTTGTGACTGCATCCTTTGTTTCCTCCTTTGTATCAAATTCCTGGTCTTTGATACGTGCAGCTGATCGCCTGTGACCAGTGAGCATAATGACTTTGTCAAGCACTGGCACGCTCTCAACTCCACTTTTCGGGTGGCGAACCACCTTCAGTCCCAATTTCTCAACATAGGCCTTACGCTGGGCTTGGGTCTTGAACACCACCTTCCGCGGGTTATTCTGCGGGTCATCGCAGAACTCTTTCAAGTCCACAAGGCGGTTCACCTGGAAGGGATTGGTGACTAACAACTCCTTGAAAGTAGCAAATGCCAAAGCAGGAGATGCCACATCTTGTGGTTGGCATTCTGCTACAGTAGTTTGAAGTCTGACAGTCAGTATGTATGTGACATGTGCCTATATGTGAGTATGTGGCCTGTACTGTACTGCACATCACATGTTTGCAAACTTCTTTAGAGTCTTTAGTCTTTAGTCTTTTAGACTGAGACTGACTTCAAATCATGTGACTACAGGGTCTGCAAATCGCAAGCTGTTGACAAATCACACTTGAAGCCTGCCTCTTGAAAATCCACGTAGTCTTCCTCTGCCTTTCGGCAGAGTTCCTTGATGTCCAGTTTCTCATGCCGTGGTCGCTTGCCGGGAAAGAAACAGCGCTCTTGAAGTTTTTCCTTCCTGAGATCTACAAACCTCAGACACTGAAATCACTGTATCACAAAAATGGCTTTAACCCACATGTGATTTCTTGAGAGCATTGAGATGAGATGTGGATACAATGAAGTGATGGTTTAAGATGAAAGATTGAATTTGTCACCCTCCAGGTCATTTCCTGTAACCTCCAGGTCTAGATTCTAGATTTTGTTGTTCCAATTGCCTGACCACTTTGACTGTGACCCTTTCATTTATTCATCGACTCAATCGACTCTAATTTCCAAAATCAGATTCCATTTCCAAGTGTTCTCCAAGTGACTTCGACTGGACAAGTTCGTGCTTCTTCATGGTGGCTTTGAGCTCTGGCAACTTAGTTCCAGGAAAGCTTCCCCTCGCAATGTAGTAGCATGTGCAGCACAAATTTGACGTCTTCTTGATACGTTCCACTGTCACTGAATGTCCGGCAGGGCAATCCTTGGCCACAACCACAACATGCTGTAGGTAATATGTTATGTTATGTTTCATAAATGCAGCATGCATGCAGCATGTCTCATATTCATCTTTCTATATCATTAAAATATGATATTGTCATTGTCAATATTCGATTCATATCAACAACTAAAACTCCTGAATTCCAGGATCTGGGATTTGGATCTGCATCAATAACACATCAAATGGAATCGATTTAGCCACTCTCACATATTCAGATTCATATCAGTGCCACACATCCTAACAACACATGATTTGATCATATGATATGATTTGATATGATGAAGTCTCAAGAGCAAGTCATAGAGTCACAGTCACAGGTTCGACATCAGTGTGCTGTCAGGGAGTCAGTAAGTCAGGCAGTAAAGTAAAGTAATAATTGTTTGAAGCCATAGTCTGTCATTTGTCTGTGTCATGTATCCTGTATCCTGCTCATTTTCACATGTCCAAGTCCAAGTGTCTGTGTCTGCAGACCCCCATTGTTGCTCACACAAGACACAGGAGCTCAAATCGGAGACACCCTCTTCCGCCGCCATACCAATGACCAACCACTTCAACCCTTCAACCACTCAAAGACGCAAACCGCCAAAAGTAGGAACTTTCAAAATCCCCTGGTTCTCTAGCCAAACAACAGCAAGTTAGAACGGTTGCAAGTTGCAGCAGCAGTCTGGTTGAATGAAACACGAACTGCAATTTCAACCCACAATCTCTGTAGATACTAAACATGCCTCACCACACCTGTGCTGGCAGGAATTCTTGCTTCTCAAGGTGCCACAGTTTCATGGAGCAGCTGAAGGCTGCCCCCAATCCTCTACGATAAACTCCCATCCCAAGAGTTGCAGATCCTCAGCCATCTTGAAAAATTCAAGGAGTGTATCAAGAAATGGGGGACATCTTTCAAATCCTGAAGTCCTTTTGAATGTTCATGACAGTCATGACGTCATCATATCAGAAGTGAAGTGATCATAAACAACTGACTTGCACCTGAACCTTCATTTCCTAGAACCTAGACAGTTGTGGCGGCAACTGCTGTCGTTTCAAAACCAAAGGAATAGCCTAGCAAATGTTGCCTTTTGTTTAAATCCTCCCTCTCTGTGTGTCCATCTGACATTTGTTTCTATCTGAGTTTCACACTGGAAACGTCCACTATTGTGCCCTGCATGATTTGGCCTCTTACCTTGGCCACGTGAATGGAGCTGACAAAAAAGGAATAAGCCCACTTTATAGGTGAAACAGTAGTCAGTAGGTAGTGATTTTTCTTTCAGTTGTCCATATGTCTACAGCCTTGTTTGTCCAGTCATGCAGTGGATCAGTGCCAACTTCTGTCAATTACAAATTCAGCAAAGTTTTTCAACTGCAGTCAAATTTGCCCCTGCCTCCTCAGTAAAGACTCGACAAAATATCAAAATACAATTGACAAAACTTGACAAATGATTCAAATGATTCAACACCGAACGAGAAGTCAGAGTAGCAAACTGTCATGGAGATCAGGCACCTCTGCAAATAAAAACTAATTTCACACAGCAAAGTGCTAGCTGTACAGTTTGCATACTGCATAATTGATCGGCTGTTGTTCCAACGGAAAGGTGCAACATGGTGTGACGCAGCCAAATTGAAAGTGTGGCTGAAATACACCGGTCCACCAGAAAGAAAAGAATTACAAATTATGATTGCCGATTGCCGATTGCTGTGAAGGAAGAAGCTGACTGGAATCCAGTCAGCTTCTTCCCTCCAGGTGTCATTGCAGTGTCATCCAGGCTGATAAGTTAAGTCTGTCAGTAGGCAACAGACTGATAAGCCTGTCAGTCTGAATCACTAAAAACCCACTCCATTTTGCAACAGAAACACCGACAATCAGGACCATGTTGGGATTCCTCAAGGAAATGACCTGGTGGCAACAACCTGAGAAGATCCTCATAAGTGTTCTGACGGTTGTACCTGAAGCCACTGTCTGTGACATATTTGCTGTGGTCATATTCTTCGTCAGCAGACTCAGACGTGGTATTCTGGGCACCTTTGGATTGAGAACTGATTTTGGGGTCGGGATCCTTCACATCCCCATGTCCTGGCACTTCCATGGACCCCACACTTGGCTCTGTGATTTTCTGCAGCTTCAGCTTTTGTGTTTTCAATGGTCTCGAACCGTTTTTTTCATCATCCACAGCGCGTTTTTTACAAGAAGGGAGTGGCATCGTTGAAAACGGAAAATGAAAATGGGTTCTCTTCTCCACTGCTACCTGGTCCAAAACATGCAACCGGTATGAATCAATGCAATCCACACGTCAGGTCAGTAAGTCTTCCCAGAAGTGCATGAAATCAGATTTCATGTAGAATTTGAAGAATGTGTGCAAAAGGCGACATACCTGATACTGGTACTTCACAGAGCAAATACAAATACTGTACTACGAAATATGAAATATCATTTCAAAAATCGAGATATGTTCCCTCTGGGCATGTATGCTTGGTTTCACGTTTTTTCACGTCCATCCATCCATAGTAAAACTATGAAATTGAACCACCTGTCATGAAGCGGAGTTGCCCAAAACCTGTTTGACTGCTGGGTGCAAATCAAGGATGAGGTAAGGCCCCAACTATCTTGTCACACATGTCATGTCAGGTACCGGTAGCATACTTAGACTACAGGTTTGGTCCTTGCCCTTCCAAAAATTCTGCACTGCACAATGTGTGAAACAAACTTGAGGATCAGCTCAGCATTGGCACTGCCATCTTTCCAATAATAACAGTAACAGTATCAGTATCGGCGAACGAAAACATTATGATTTCGTGTCAAATGAAAACCTAATCTAATCTTATTTACATAGAAGAAGCAGTAGCGGTAGCAGTGGCAGTAAGTTAAATTAGTTAGTTAGTACCTTTAGTGATGACACTAGGGTACAGTCTAAAGGTACTAATGTAATGATAGATATCGACGATATCGATATCAATATTTGAATCATATCATATCTCAATAGTCAAAGAGCCAAAAAACCTTTGCAGCCACACATGGTTCCCAAATCAAGTGCTCAAGACTTCAAGAGCAAAAACTGTATCATCATGGAAGATCAAACGATTGTGCTGCACGATTCTTTCAAGCATTTTCAATTTACAGTACTAGACTAGTCTTAATACTAGTACTGGTACTAGTACTAGTACTGAAGGCTAACAAACATATCAAGTGCCACACGGATGAAGACACGAAAAAAAGTCTTGGAGGAAGACAAGAAGAATGTGTCACATTCCACGACAAGTCATGAGCCGGGGTGACAAAGTCAGTCTTTCATTCAATCCTTGGGCATTCTAGACTGACAAGACAGAAGACACAGAAAGAGGAGTAAAGACAACACAAGACAAGACAAGAGCATGAAAAACGAGGAAAGACATTGTGAGGGAAAACAAAACAAGAAGAAAAGAAGAAAACACGAAAAACGACTTGGTGATCTATTACTGAAATAGACATATGAAATTGAAATACAGTTCAACAACTATGTGAAAGCTTCACTCAAAATTGTCAACCTACAACTATGACTTTGACTTCAAAGAACTATGAACGATGACTGAAAAGCTCACTTGTTTCTTGTGACTGAATCCTTAGCAAACACTTTTAACTCTGAAAACTGACAGCTTCTAACGTCCAACTTCTAACTTAACTTACTGCTTTGAACTTTTGATCTAAATTACAACTTATTCAAACCGTAAACCGTAAAACTTCTTAAAAGTTGAAACTTGAAACTTTTAACTTGCAACTACTTATGAGTACGTCAAATTTACAACTTACACCTTGTAAAACTGATATATCAGGTATGATATTTTTTAGGATTATATGATATGATATGAGGTATGTGACATACATATGTGAAAAAAGACATATAATAACATGTTACTTGAAATAGATATGTTTATGAATGTGATATGTGAAATAATTAACTATATAATATTGCGTAGCTTACAACTTACAACTTACTTATATTACAACTTACTTATAACTTATAACTTACTTAATAATAAAATATTAGTATATAAGTATATATTACTATTACTACTTAAAAAAAACTAACTTGTATATAACTTATATGATACTTATATGATGATAAAATAAAACTTAAAATATGTTAAAAAATGTCTATATAAATGTGCTACCAGACACGGTGGAGAACGGTGTTTGGCCTTATTTGTTTTATTCTTCGACACGGTGGAGAACGGTGTTTGGCCACAAAAAATCCCGACACTATTTGACACGGTGAAACACGGTGTCGGCACTATATTTTTTTTGGTGCTGGAAAGCAAACACGGTGGAGAACGGTGTCGGGGTGTTGTGGGTATGAAGGCAAACACGGTGGAGAACGGTGCCGGGGTTGTTGTTTTTATGTATCAAAAAGAATTAAGTTAACTTATAAGTACAAGTTAAAGTTAGAAGTTAAAAGTATGATATATATAAGTTAGAAGTTAAAAGTTATAGTAAAGTTATAAGTTATAAGTTATAAGTAGTTATAAGTGACAAGTTGAAAGCAGTAGTAGTAGAAGAAGTAGAAGTAGAAAGAGTAGTAGTAGCAGTAGCAGCAGTAGCAGTAGTAGCAGGAGTAGTAGTAAGTAGTAGCAATAGTAGTAGTCCGCCATTTAATTTTTGTGTACGTGAAAAGCAATGAGTCGGCAATAGTTCTTTTTCACAACTTCAAGTAGGCCCAAGACTAATTACTAACTAATAAATAATAGACTAATAGATATCGAAAGGCGGCAGTGCCAAGTAGGTTACTTTGCAGCCCATGCCAAATGATCCACTCCAAGTCAGGCCCAAAACCGACCCAAAGAAGTCCAAATTTAGATCCTTCTATTCAGCCGAGATGCCAATTCCCTGCCAAACTCGACATCCAGCTTGTCCAACTGGCGCCTGTTCAGCTTCAACCTTGCCCAAGGTCCCAGATCATTAGAGTAGTTTCTCCCATTGGAAAACTCAAAACCCTTCTTCAGCTTCTCAATCTTCTTCTTGACATCCTTGGACTGTCGCTTGGGCTGTCGCAAAGGGTCCTGCGCGAAGGAACTTGCAAAGCAATCGACAAGCAAAATTTCATCTTCAGACACCGTTCTCCACCGTGTCTGAAGCAAAAACTGGTCTTCCATCCTTCGTCTATCTCTCCCGAAAAAAAATTCAATCAGTCTCCCAGGCTGACAAAAAAAATAGAACAGTAACCCGGGCGGAGAAATCCTGTCCTTGGATGGCTTGGGGCAATCAACTGGAACATTGTGGGTCGTCAGAAACTCCCAGCCTCAGAGTCCAAGGAATTTGGATAGGCAATCTTGAGACATCAAAAACTTCAAAATCAAATCTGGAGTAATTAACAGTCTGAATTTGAAGGCCTTGTTTGGAATTCGGATGGTATCGGACTTGTGTTCAGTATCTTCAAAACACAAGAGTCCAGTATGCATGAGGTCACACCCTAACCACTGACCCAATACAATAGGTGATCGTTCGTGAATGCGCTGCAAATCATATCTAATACGAACAGTGAGTGACCAGTTGTAAGTTACAAGTTACAAGTTATAAGAAGTGATAAGTTACAAGTTGCAAGAAGTGTAGTAAAGTGATAGTCAGTGGTAGTGATGGCGATTTAATCAAACATGCGGATGTGCCATCATATCATTGCAAGTCAAAACAAAAAAGAAACATATCATATCTAATCATATAATCATATATATCAAATTACCAATCGTTACTTTCAACTTTACAACTGACAATCAGAAATCAGAATCATAATAATGATTCTGATAATTAGTATTCATCAACACTCTCATATCATGACATGTGACAATAATTTGAGAATGGCCATGTCTAAGCAATGTCCTACCTACTATATACTTACTTCTACTGCTACTCTACAAACTACGATATTAATAATTATGAATTATTGATTGATAATAATTTGACACTTAACAGTGCAGAAAATTAATCTAAAAACTCAATGATACAATATATCGTATCATCATTGAATCAGGTGTTACTTTACAAAAACATCATAACTTAACTCACAACAAATCCTGTCCATTGCACATTACATGACATGCCATACAACCATATCTATCGTGAGTGACAATGATACAGAAATGGAAAAACAACACCTCAAAATGTTTCCTTTGTTGATCGTCTGAAAATTGCAAGCGACAAAAAGTACATACATACCAAGATAGTGAAGTCTGGAGTCCATATCCAGATTCCACATGAACAAACAATCCATCCCTCTTTGCTGAGTTGTTGAACAATTAAAAGAGAGAGGCTTGAACAAAATAGCGGTTCATGAAACAACGAATCCGGAGTCAAGGTCATCATCACAAAACAACAAGTCTGATCTGATTCATTCCTTCCCGTCACTACCACTCTTCCGTGTCATGTGTGAATGTTGCAAACAGGGCACACTCGTTCAAAGTCACACGATTATGGACTTGTGGGAGCACACGAGTGACAAGGTCCACAAGCCCAGCCATTTGAGAGATATCTGCTTCATCAGCACGAACACCAATCAGGTAGCAGCGTTCTCGTGCATTGGGGGAACCAAAGTCTTTTGACCTCAGCAGGAAAACACCAACCTGTTTCCAACCAACTCTCTACCTCGTCTTGGTTATACACAGCAAGTTTCACTTCACAATTCACAATTGATAGACAGAGACATGTGACATGATTCATCATTCATATCATATGGTTGAAGCCTTGCATTCTGAATTCTGAACAAATTGTCACTCAATCAACTGTGATAATGACAATGGCCTGGCCAATGACAAATGACAATGACAAATGTCAAATGTCTTTTCAATGAAATGCCTGAAATCTCACCCCTCTCCATTCTCCTTTGAAATCACCCAAAAGCAAAATCAACAATAATATCATTGTCATCATTATTGGCTATCTAGTCAAGTCTTTTTCTATGAATCATCTATGATTCGGTTTATCATCTAGTCACTAGTCTCGTCTGACGATCTTTTCAGAACCTCTCAAGAGTTCAAGAATATAAAGATATGGAATGGAACTTAAACGGAACCACACAATCATCTTTCACCTGACTGAGTCTTACTCCCGTGTCTTTGTTTGTGTGTTGCTTTTTACTTGCATCTTGGGGACTTCAAAAGTCGAACCTCAATCATGTAGGGCTTGAAACCAGAATCGTCAGGCTTCCGGTTCCTGGCTACAGCTGATCATTGTGATGGTGTGATGACTTGACAGCATTTGAAGGTTGATGAGGACAATCAATGATGAGATTATCATCTCAAATTTTCCCCTCAATTCTAACAAAATGACTCAAGGATCACTCACTCACCAATTGATCTCAACAAAAAGTGGCTGCTGCAACCACCCAATCATCAGCCGTGGAACACTGGTGCCAATCCAAATAGCTCTCCATCATCCTCACCGTCATAGAAGAAGTCTATAGGGGCCTTGTGAGAAAGTGTGGGGAAACAACCCCATTGTGGCAGTGACATGCAGGATCATATCAGGGACCTCAATGAAAGTAAATAACGCAGGATTTGTGATTTGGTGATTTGCAACACCCGCCACAATAAATACTGTCAGTTGTCAGGGGTGAAAATCTGTCTTTTGCTGCAAGATGATGGATTCAGGAAACTTTATGATAAGCAAAAAACAGAAAAGAACATAATCATACATATTATATATTACATACTTCAAGTGGATGTCACCAATAGTATCTGCAAACCATCTGAACTGACATTGCCAACCACATTTTTGAAATACCGATTTCATCATTCTTATGAATTCTTTCCTTACAAATTGTAATGAAATGTTCTGAATCGGATGTCATTAAAACATGGGATACACCAAACCTTGTCTCTGGGAAAAACGTAAAGAACTTTGGATTTGGAACTCCAACCAAAACATTGCCAGGGGCCAGGATATCATTGTTAAAACCAGGAGTCATGGTATCATTCATTGATCAATGAATCATTGGCCATCAGTGAGGGAGAGATGCAGATCACTGGATGTGTAGGAAAAACGCCTCGCCGCTATAATTGGTTGAGCTTACAATGATTTTATCATATCATCAAAGCAATCCCTCATCAAATCGTTAGATCGGCGCAGATCAGGTCAGATCAGATCACAATGATCAAATCAAGTCAAATCAAATCACATATATTTGCTCATATCATATCATATCATATATCATATATCAAAAAAATCATATCATATTAATCATTCATCATTTCATAATTATCATAGAATCAAAAATCATATATGGTCCAGCTGGCCATGAAATGTCATATATCAATCTAAGTATCGATTCATATCAAATCATACCATTTCATTTCATTATTGATCATCATCAGACCATCATCATCAAATCATCATCTTCATCATCATCATCATGATTCATCATCATCATCATCATCATCATCATCAAATTACCCTGGTCCTATCTTGTCATATCATGGCTAGCCTATATATAATCACCCCAGTTGGCTTTTTCTACATGTCTTATGCGGCCAAATCTTGCAATGCCTGCTTTGCGGCATTCACGATGTCTTCATGCAGCTGTTTCTCTCCATCTAGTTTTGCTTGCAGAAATGTGGCTGCCTTGGTCTTGTCCCCACCTTCCTGTAAAATATGTGGAATGAAACAATCATGATGGAGCCAAGAGTGCCACTTGGTAAGGCTCCACGCCCACCCAAAACGAACTGAATGCCTTGGGATTTTCTGTAAACAGTGTCTACACTGTGCCAACTTGGGAGCGGTTTGTACTCCAAGTTCAACAAGACCCAGTTCCTTGTTACAAAAAGAGCGCTGAGTGGGCCCAACTGAGCTCTTGGGGGCTGGAGTGCTTGAAGATGAAGGGCCACCAGTAGCAAGACCACCACCAGGGACATCTGATGACTTGTCATCCCCTGCTGTTGATACACTATCTCCATGTCCATGAGTTAAAAACAAACCACCACGTGCCTCAACCAAGTCCCGGTGCTTTTCGAAAACTGTGTCTATGGCCTCTGCCTCTTGCTTTGCAGAAGGTGTCAGAAAAGGGCACTCTGAATCACTGTTGGCAACTGAAAGATCTGAGTCTGAGTCGTTTGAGCTCGAGCTGTCTGAATCGGAAGAACTCGAGTCAGCTGCAAGATCAAGATCCATTTGAACCTGAATGTCAAGCTTGGCACCAGGCCCAAGCCCATTGTCACCGGTCCCACTGGCTGCAGAAGGTTTTGAAGGCCCACATCTTTTCTTCTGGGATGGGACAGGTTGCTTGTTCAGCTTTCGCTTTCTGGCACAAGGCTGAATTCCAAACGGCAATTTTGTTTGCACCTGTGTCTTCACCTGCAATGAAAAATGATGTTCCTGCCCCTCCTGGCTGGTCTTCACCTCACACAATGACGTAAATGGGCCCACTGAATACTTGTGAGTCAAAAAACAAATCCGTTCAAGACTGTCATGTTGTTTGCCAAGAAGGACCCTCTGGAAGAGCTGATGGCTTGTCCAGAAAACGGGCATTCCAGAATCAGGATTCAAAATGCTAACAAACATGGTGTCGCCACCCCCTGGTAAAGTGTGACGTCTTTGGAAGCCTTGCATGAGGACATGTGCGTGAGGTTTCTTCATGGCATAGGCCAGAAAAAAGAACTTGTCAGCCAGGTTCCCACTGTCAAGTTGGAACAAAGAACCGGGACAAAGCAAACCTCAGCTGCAGGCTGCAGGTTTAAAAACAGCTTGGAACCAGGTCCAAGGAATATTTGTTAACTTGCCAAACCAATGCATAGTCATAGTTGAAATTTGAAATACAAAACTCAAAAGGAATAACAAAATCAGTCAAGTGGAATGAAATGTCCATGTCAGAAATTTAGGGAAGCCCTCCCTTACAAGGCGATCTGAGGATCTGAGTCAAGCATGTCATTAGTAAATGTAAATGTAAAACAAACAGTAAGAAGTCACACTTACTGACTCAGGTTTTAATTGAAACAATTCCCAGGAAAATTGAAAGCTGCGATGTTGGACAAGAAACCAGACTCCAAATGTTTTGCCAAGCTGGATACCAGTCGTCCCACCAGTGTGACATGTAAGTCTTCCCTGCATGATCCATAATCTTTCCAGCATGTTGAGTGATGTAAATCAGGGTCTGCAGATGCTGGAAGCCAATCTTTGCTTGGCGACTCTCGGGCAAATGCCCCCCATTGACCTACAAGGGCCTGCTCTTGGCTGTCCACATCAATGAAATCAAGAGCCAATGCCCCGTCAGGCGTTGCTAGTCCTGCATCGAACCATTTCCACGGAGTCGATTGTTTGTATTCCTTATATGTTGCCAGAGCTCTGTGTCTCCCAACTTTCTTCAAGGCTTTGTGAGATAATTGTGAGCTGGCATCAAAAGAAGCCGGAAAATATGATGGGACATCTGCACTCTCCTGTTTGACTTTAGGGGAAAAGGGCTGAATGCACGCCTCCTGCCTGAGGCCCTGCTCCTCTGCTGCTTTGATGTGATATTGGGACTGTTCCCCCACTGACATCTGTTTCCATTTGTTTTTGCACTGTTGCAAAACCAACTTCCATTGCCCTGGCTCCATTTGCTGGCCAGCCATGTGCTCCCTCTGGAAAATGTTCCATCCTGACTGTGGACAGTGAACAAACAATTTGTTCAACTCCTCTGTTTCTGTATGATTCATGATCCTCTGAGGGATGTGAGTTGAAGATGATCTATGCTTCCATGATTTTATGATGATTCTATGACCCTGATCCTGACCCTAATCTTAATCGTACATGACTCGACCGTACATGGAAAATCATCATCATATCACACTCACACTGTTATGATATGAATATGATCATATCATATATTTATTATATCCCTGATGAATTATTTCATCAAAGATGATCTGAATCTGAATCCAGAATCCAGTGGAAAAAATGCTGAAACCGCAAGTATATCGTTATGAAAGTGATGACAACAAGTCTGAATTCAATCGGCCCAGATCAGATTCAGACATGGATGATCTGGATGATTGATTGATTATCCGTTGGCCGTTGGCCTGATTCGTTGATGATTTGATTACTTTCTGAGACTTTCTGTATTAACAAAGCACCTGTTGAGTATTTCAGTCTGGCTTCCCTCTGGCCTTTGGTCTTTGATCTACCAACAAGTTCCAACCTGTAGCAACCCTATGTTTAGACTCTAGAAGTTCCAGACCTGGTCAAAAAAACAAATCAAACAAGTGCTTCAGAACTTACTGTCAAGTCAAGTGTCTTTTTTTTGACTACCTAGTAACAGTCTAACTAACAGTCAGTCTAACACTATAACAGCACCAGTGACAGTATCAAAATATTTCTGGGTTCAAATCATGTCAATGTCAAATCAAATCATGTCATAATATAAATAACTTGAATAACTAACATTGGTCTAACATAGTAACATAACATAATCGGAACCATCCTGACCCCCTGACCCCCTGACCCCTGACATGTAAATTTTGAATCATGAATCAACCATTGGACAGCTAAAGCCTACAGATCTTTGGGAAACATAAACTGTAAATTTGCAACCTGCTACATGGGGTCGGTTTTTTCCTGTCAAACATTTTCTGATTATTTGACTAACAAAACTTGACCATATAATGCAGCTGGCAAGGAACCACATAGCTTTCGCAATTTCGGAACTTCTCTGCCAAACGCCAGCATGCGATCCATTTTCTCAAAGGTAAATGTTTTTGCAACATCCTTACTTGTTTTTGATAGGTTTGTTCCGTCTGGATTGAGTCTGCTGGAAGTGTACTGGTTGCAGCCCTTCTGGCCAAATGCTGCCAACCGCAGTTTGAACCACTTGTCAGCATACTGATTCCACACCCACGACTGAAATTTGGAGAAAATTGTTGTGATGCTGGACCACATGACACGCTCTTGTGCCACATCATCATTGACTTTTGCTCCACGCCATCTATGTAAAAGAGATTGGCAATATCCATGAGCACATTCAACCAAGTCCGTGCTTAGTGGTCCGAAAATTGCAATGTCTGCTAAAAATCGCCTCACGTCCCGTATCTTTGCAGTTGCACAAGGGTCGTCAATTTGCATGTCACTGTCAATGTAAGAGAGAAGGATTGTTGAGAATTCTGTGTCAGCACATCTTGGGCAAACTTGGATTCTGGCCTGCAGCTTTTTGTACTCTGAAAGACATTCTGAATCAGAGTCATGGTTGAGCAAATTGAAACACAAATACGGAAATCCCATGGTTGGAAAAATCAGCCGTCTCCAATGCTCCCCCATTGATTGAATAGCAAGCTCAAAGAAATTCAACGCCATATCGTGAATGCCCAGCTTTGGGAAATCTTCCAAAATCTTCACGTACTCAGCAATGATTTGATCCCCAAATCTTCCTTGAACAAAGCTCTTGAAAATCTTGGATGACCTTGGTTGAGTCCAGTCTCTGTCACACTCCAGACTTTAAATATAGTTCTGATTGGATGATGACATGAAATTAATGATGAAATGTCTGAATGCTGAATGATTCTTGATGATTCCAGAATCAGAATTGAATGATTAAAATCAGAATTAGGATTCCGGATTATTATCAGAATTAGAATGATTCATGATTCTCACTGATTCTTATTACATAATCGAAAAAGTCATTATATTTTTTTAATGATCAATGATTCAGATTCAATGATTGATTGATGATAAACAAATCGTCCATCTCATCTACAAAATAGAAACTGGCAAGGGCAAGGATCTCTTCTCGACACTTTGCCAGTTCATCAGCTCTGGAAAGTGGCAGTTTCTGCATTTCTGAGATGTAGTTTGTCCGCTTGAACAGCACATGCATTGCTCTCAAGTTTGGCTTGATGAGGGCATCCAACACCAATGTTTTCGAAACAATTTGCGGATCCTTGAAAGCCTTGAATGTCAAAAGCTTGCGTTTCTGATTCAAATTTGCATACGACTCACCATGTGCCTCCTCAACTGTCTCGAGAAGCAACCTCCAATCAGGTTCCTTGATGGAAGTGCCTTCTGTTTCAGGGTCGTCTGCAAACAGCTGCACCTCTTTCATTGCAGCATAAATGTCATGGACTTTCGGGTCGATTGGCTCTGCAGTGCCAGACATTGCTTCCAATGTTTGTGGCAGTATGGCATGAAGAGCGCAGCCTTCCTTAGTGAGGGGAAGCTGGCATTGTGCCGGTTTATTATCATGATGTCATGAGTTGTTTGAAATTTGAGAAGAACCAGTGACACTAGAAACCAAAATGAATCTGAACTTTCCCACAGCAAACCACAAACAACTTAAAATCTGACATAATCATTCAATCCCAAATTTCCTTCATGTACTGCAGAGCTCTCTGGGCATGAACCCAGCGATAAGTTAATGGCACAGGGAATCCGTATGAAAACAGGAGCATGTAAAGCTTGCAGATCTGAGCCAGTGCGTAGTTTTCCTTGTCAGTCTGACAATCCCCACGGCAACAATGTCCTTGACAATAGTGGACCAGAGATGGAACTGTTGGGTTTCCATTGTCAAACTTGCTCAGACTGTTGTGCAGTTGAATTCGTTTGCTGCTCTCATGTGTGTACCTGTACATCCGAACCCTTTCTGCCCGCCACTCACAAGATTCATTTGGCATTTCTGCAACCGGAATGTAAATAAAATTCTTGCACAGGACACGAAGCAAAGACACCCGGAAGTTGTTTCGAAAACTGTTGCTTTCGAAAAGGTGGGACAGCCTCACCACTGTCGACCAATATCCAGACAGGCCCAGAAGCATGGGCTGCCTGGCCAACGCCAATTGATGTAAAAGGCAGCATACAGGGAGCATAGGATGAAAGTTGTTTCCTTTCACAGCCACATCTTCGTTGTGATGCTGATGAACTACTTCTCGGAACTGTTTCATCATGGCAATGTTTGTTTTCAGTGAGTCGAACACGAGTATCACTCCCTGGAGCCGTGCTTGAAGTGATAAATCAGCTGGAAGCCCCATTGATTGGTATGCCCTGGACACTTTCCCAAGAAAGAACAGGAGTCTGCCCATCAAGTGGACCGAAAGAGTGTCTCGATCACTTTTGGGCAGAGCAATCATGGGCGTTTGGACAGTGAAAAATTTCAATGACCAACCAGTATCATTGTCATTGTCGTTGACATCCTGCCCCGTATTGTCACCTTGACCTGGTTTCTCTCTGAAAGATACCAACAATTGCTGACAACAGTTCATCACAGCAGTCACACGAGACAATCGCCAAGTTGGAACCGTTGAGGATGGAACCTCTGCTAGTCTTATGTTGGTGTCATCGACAACTGCAGTCAAAACTACATGGGAAACTTCATGCTGGCAAAAAAAACTTGCAACAGCTTGACACCATGCCTTCAGGTATGACACCAGCAAACGGATTCTTCTGAACCTCCAAAGAAGCTGCTTTACCCCGGGTTTGTTGATGTCACTGGACCCGTGCAAGTCTGACTGATACATCTCCGCTCTGTGTGGTGGAGGGTTGATCACTGCATGTTTTGACAACCTCCGTGCAGTGGCATTTCTGATTCTCGCCTTCCGTGCGTTCAGAGTTTGTTTCTGTCTTCTTGCAAGCTTCCTGACTGGGGAAGGCACACTGGACGATGTTGATGACGATGACTCTGACGATCTGCCATCGTCTGAATTGAGGGCCTCAAGATCTGAACCAGTGGCCTCAGACCCTGAAGCACTGGAGCATTGCTGGCACAAGTCACTCAAAGGCATTTGTCTTCAGAAACACTAAAATGACTAAAATCATCTAAAATCTAAAATACAACATGTGCAACTCCCTCACAGTCAAAATTCCTTGAATGGGTTTATCAAACGTTTTTTCGCCCCCACAAGGACAAGTCAATCGTGATATTGCAAATATGTTTATCTCCCTTTCTCTCCTTTCTCTCTCTCATTCTTCATATGATACTTGGTGTAGGCCACAAAATGTGGTTGCTTGAGCCATGCACCAATTGGGAAGAAGGGAATGTTTTCAGGGGGATTGTGGCTTACACTTACTTGCTACTTACACATGAGGACAAAAGACTGACCCTAAGCTCCTCAAACTTCTGAAACTTCTCAAGTTGCAAATTGCAGACTTGACTTAAAGTATAGTCTAGTCTTTTGTCCATGTGATTGGGATGACATTGATTGGAATTCTTTCCTATCTGGGCTCAAATCAAATTTCATGTCACCGCCCCACAAAAGATTAATCAATGACGACAATGGTTCAAATTTATATGAACATATGAAAATGTTTGTTGTGGGACAATCAGTGAATGGATCATCAGTCATCACTACTAATTTACTAATACACAATACAGACGGTACCTGTTCCAATTGTTCCGTCACCATTTATATACAGGACACCATCTCTATGAATATTGTGATATGCTATGGGCTATGATAATGATGATGATTGATATGATTGATTGATATGATTCGATTGATGATATTATGATATGATTTGAAATGAAATGATATGATATGATGATATGATTCGATATTGACATCATCTCTAATGTGCCACATCAACCCAGATCTGACATCTGCAGCTCCCAAATGTAACTCCAAATCCAATCAGGACCAAACCTTGTAGCGATTCCACTTGCCAAGCAAAGGATCCTTGAAAGGTCTCAAAATATCTGTAACCTCAGGATTCAGGATGGGCAAATGGTCAAGAAAACAACTTGTCCCACATTCAAAGTCTGATGTGTTAAGTGCTGATGATGCAAAATGGAAATATTAGTGTATTTTTGAAATGTGTCTTCTTTGGTGTCATTGATTGCAGAACGACTGCCTGCTCACTACTAAACCTGCCTTGACCTTTGTTTTTGGGGTGTGATATTTTTCTGTAATCATCCATGTCCATGGTCCACATGTCAAAAAATATAATCGATCTATAATTCTATCTATCTATCATTTATTCAAAATCGAATCCCAAATCATACACTACGCCAGCACGTCGATATCAATAATATCAAACGTCAGGTCCAGTCAATTGTCAATGATTCATGTACCAATACCACCTCAGACCTCCGTTTCCACTGGATCTGGATGTGGCAACAGAAATTTGAAGTAAGAAATTGCACAGGGTTCTATGAAGCTTTGACTCTTTTGTGAGACACTATTGACAAACTTTGTGACACACCCACTTCCAAGAAAGATTGCTGCCTAGCAACTTCTTCGATAACGAATGTTTTCGGGTTGAGAACCCGAATCTTTCTGAGGCAACCCTTGACTGTAGAGAATCCTGGCCTTGGTGTGACACTGGACCTAAGGTACTGGTAGTGGCACTGCTTGCACACTACATTTCTCCAAATGTGAAATATTTGACTCAGAAAATGTGAAGATGAAAGAATTCAATCAATGTGCATTGTCACATCTTTCCTTTGTCTTGCTGGGATGTAAACTGTAGTCTGTCTTGGTATGTCACGTCAAAGAAAACTGGTTACAGTAAAGCTGGCTCAGGAGTCAAGAGTACAGTGAGTCTGAGAGTCAGAATTCAATAGATTAGTGATTACAGTAGATGATGTGTGTGTGGGTGTGTTGTCTCCATGTCAATGTTCCAAAATGCACCGCCCCTCTAATGCCAGCCAGTGACTGAACAAAGGGGTTGTAACCCCTTTCCTTGGATCTGCAATTCAGCTTAGAGAACAGCTGGCAGGGCACCCCCATCAGCGCTAAGTCCGTCTCCTCGCCACAATCCTTAGATTACAGCTTGCCAGCAAACAATCTTGCACAACTCATTACTCTCAAGATCTCCCATATTTTGTCCCTATCCTGCCCCAAATCTCAAGACTGGGAAAATTTGACTGTCGAAACTCAGATAGTTTTTGAACCAGCACAAGCCCAAGACTCTTGGAACTGGTCATGAACATGTCTGCAAACAAAGCAGTGTTGGTCATCATCCAGATTGGATACGTCGCCATAGAAGTGTCGGACTTGGCAGCAACAGTGTCGTCACTGCAGTTTTTGGTGGTTTCTGTATGATCTGTATGTTCTGTGGCTTTTGTCAAGAGTCAAGAGTCAAGAGTGTTGTCAAAGTGTGACGTGAGAGGTTGATTACTGGAGTCTAGCTGGCCAATGATGCCAAAGTAACAGTCCAAGCAAAACTTCTTAGTCCTGAATCCTGGATCTTCATTTGAATCCAAATCATTAATCATTGAATCGCGATCATTGAACTGAATAGGGACCACTGACCATTAGTAGACTCAAACAACATGACAAATACAGGCCACTGAGGACAAATCAATGGCTTCTACAAACCGAATATTGCAGAATCAATCAATTATAATTTAAAGATTGACACTACAACACCCCCACTACAAAATGAACTTGAAAATTGTCAGTTTGTCATGCATCAGAAAAAATGTAGGGCCCTGAAATTTATTTCCAAGAAAATGGACGCAGTGTCTGGTTGGGACATGTTCTTGCTTCAGATGGAAAGGGGCCTGTCAAGTAAATAATTTTGAAACTAGATGCATTCCGACATTCCGTGACATTCCCATTTCAAGTATAAGGACAAGAGTCCGTCCCTGGTGATTTGTCAAAAGGTTGATGGTAATGACTTCCCCCATAAATGGAAAATCAAACTTCAATCTTCTCAAATTTCTATAATTTGGTTACATCTTTCAATGGCCATGCCATGGTACTCGATCCATCCTCTTGGACACCCATGCCCCATGGCCCCATGACTCTCTCACCGGTTAGGCCGACTGTGAGAAACTACAAAAAACAACGCGAAATTAGAAAAGTTAGAATTGAAACAAATATAAAGCGGTAAGCGGAGTGTCATTTTGAAATCGAATCATCTCAAGATACTGAACCCACACCTTTTTAAACCCAATGATGAAAATTCAAGACACATTTGCCGTGGCTCAATGTGAACTGCCGTGCCCGCTCGTCAATCTCGTTGCTGAACAGCACATCCGATTCTATGCCCATAAATTTGGCGAAGTTCGACCTGGGTAACAAGAAATTACAGTGTCAAGAGAATGCTTTCTCCACCGTGTGTGTGGAAATCATCATGGGAAATTTACCCAGTTACACGACAAGTGTCAAGAATATAATGCATCTAATAACTTTATAATATTCAACCTTTCCTTCTCAGAACTGTGTTCCACTTACTTCTGCTGTTTGCAGACAAAAATCATCAAATACGCAGTGACGCCGGTTCCTTCGCAGCATCCCCATATACGAAGCCTGCATGGCAGAATGAGTACTGAGAGAAACAGAAAGTTTGACCAAACAGCAGTCAACTCTAGGACTCTAGCATGGCTTTCTGCCTGTGTGTGATTGTACAGGTGTGTGCATGATTGTACGTTTTCGCCTCCGACCATGCATGAAGCTCGATTTGTCAATGCCCACAGCTCTCAAATACCTGAAGTCAAGGATTTCCCGCACAGTCCCAAATCCCAAACAAAGCAAAAGAAGGCTGGCTGGTCTAGTTATATAGTTCAGTTCAGTAAGTATTAGTACTAGCACCATGTAAATTATAATTTGTTTATAAGTTATAACTATGACTATAACTTTATAAATTTACAAATATCATATCATTGCTATTTTTAAGCAATATGAAAAGTGTATGGCAAATTGCTCATTGCCATGGAAACGTCAGACTCAGATCACTGAAACAAACTAAACACATCCATAAAGTGAAGAATGGACTGTGCAAAGGGATCATCAATAATGTGCACTGAGGAGGCAATGATTTTTCACAATTTGACTTGAGACTCTACAGGATCTACAATTTCCAAGTTTTACAGGCAAGGCTCGCTGGCATCCAATTTGATGGCAAGACTGTGAACTTCTCTTCAGGGCCAAAATTGCGAGGTGAAATGAAATCCTGAGCTGCTCAACTCTGCTCAACCCAAACCCATGCTTGTTTGTGATTGTTTCTTGTTTACTCTGACGTCATCTCTGTGAGTTCAATTCTATGTCTGGAATTGCCGATCCTTTGATCCCACTAAGCAGCCATGACTCATGCATAGAGAAATTGCGTTTGCTTTGTGATGATCCTGTGGGTCCACTCTTTATTTTTGTTTGACTGTGTCTACACTGCGATTTTCCCTCTTTTTAATGTGACTGACTTATGGGAATGTATGCCTGGAGTTTTGCCAGCAAGCATCAAAAGGTTGTTGAGGACCCTCATCACTGGTACCATCCTGGCAATGTCAGGGTCAGGACATTTCCCCAAAGGAGGCGTCATTGTTAATGTCACTCAGTTTTGGTCAAACTATAAAATCTATAAGTTATAGATTTGTAGATCTGTAGAACAGTATACAGTATAGGCATAGGCATAGGGCCTGAATCCATCAGTAGATTTGCAAAGGTAGATCAGTAGCTTTAGTTCCTGCTTGGCCCATACCACATAGTCACAAACAAATGGTTTTGACAGTTTGACAGCAACATCCCAAATGATCCCAAATGTACAGTACATCAATAATGTCAAAAGTCAATGCAATGAATCAATCACAACAATGACAAAAAATCCGAATTCATTCCCGGTATTTGGGCCTCACCCTCGCTAACATCATCATCGGAAATGTCAGACATGACTCTGACTGTCACAACAGTGCTGCTCTGAGCCAATCAAATGGCAATCTCATGGCCCCAAAAAGAGAGACTGATTCTTTTCAAACCTCAAACATATTTTTCTGGAATGGGTTTTCTGTGTTCATGTCATGTAATGAATGTATATATGTATGATGTCACAGATGTCTATATAACACAGGCTTCAGCTTCAAATAAAACAAAACAGATCTGATTTGATTCTAATCATATCATTTAAGTGGCAGGTTACAATATAAATGAGACATCACCACAAATCAAATATAATCAAATTGACAAATCTGTTGCATGAGCTGGTTGAAAAAACACATGTTGTTACATAAGAACACATATTCTTTTACATCAACTTGTTGACACAACACATTCTGTGACGTGATTTTGTTACATAGTTCCTGGGTGTACTGCTGACCAAAACAGTGGAAGGCCTTTATAGAGGCTGGCCTTTGAACTAA
>OMLO01000313.1_pt1 | contig 29721 bp, 15 predicted proteins | sample 1674811 | NCBI WGS metagenome assembly OMLO01 (sample SAMN06265003, study PRJEB25207) | coral metagenome | isolation source: Coral host | place: Mexico:La Bocana,Puerto Morelos, Mexico | collected 2008-11-13
CGGCGAATATTCCCCTCGACTACGTCTCGGGGAATATTCACCGAGATTCACTTCGCCTTCGGCGAATAATTGTTAATGAGTAACTTCACGTCCTCCGCGCTTACCTGACTCCGGGGAATATCTTGTTTTCCACATTCAGGACAGCGCTCTGGAAATTGAGGGCAGTCAGTCTGGTGATGGCTCTGAAAATTTATATTACAAGAAAATGTGTGAAGACATGGAAAGTCATCGCAGTTATGCAGCTGTGACAACTTGAGCAACTGAAATTTAAGCCCGAAAACAATTTAGGCCTAAACGGGATTCGAGCTCATAACCTCTGCGATACCGGTACAGTGCTCAATCAACTGAGCTATCAAGCCAACTGTAAGCTGGACATTGTTACTTCGTACATATATCCGTAGATGGTGAAGAATGCAAATGAATCAAGATATGAATATCATAAAGTTGAAATGCGGAGAAATATATGAAGATATAGTTGATCATCGCAGCAGCAGCAGCAGCAGCTGTGAAATTAAAGCACTGTATACCGGTAAAGCACGCATGTAAAATCAATCAATAAAGAGACTTTGGTCAGTGATGTACAAACTGTATTTGTATTGAATGCAAACCTCGTAAATATGCAGTATAGTGCCCGTACGTTCCATTGCCAGTAATGATATTAAAATTGCGTGTTATAAACATCTGGCTGCTTTTGCTGCAGTTTGCTGTTACAGAACTGCCTAGCGTGAAACTTCTATATTCAACTGGTAATCGTAGTTCCTCGGTTTTAGTAATATATATCAGTTTTTAAAAGTTTAATTTTGTTGTTGCATGTATTTGCCTTATCATTTCAGCGATTATAAAGTACACACGACTTAACGTAGTTAAAAAGTATGATAATTACTAAATAATTTACCATCATATCGACGACTACGATCCTTTTTTCACAGTAACAACACAACTCTTCCCTGTAGTTGCAGCTGTTTTCAAGATGATTTGCGAGTTCGGATCTTTGCAGCAACATTTCACATTTGGGATGAACGCAATGGATTTCTCCAAATTCACAGACATCTTCGTGGTCCTGCAAAGTTAAAATAACGCGAAACTGCATCACCTTGTTACTACAACATTACATGACTGTCCTTTTAAGTGTATATAGCCATGGAAAGGCAATGAGCTGCAAAATGTAATCATCTCCAAAAATATATTATTTCCATGTCTTATTCTAGTGGCTCAGTTTGAATTCCTCTACCTCCTTGCTCCCCGGCACAGCTTGAACTAAGGATATGACAACGTCGCTTCAGACAAAGGTATTCAGGTTTGCCACTTGCGGTTCAATAAACATGGTGGCGCAAGCAAGCAATTAAAAGTTATTGAAAATACTGGAAAAATACCTGACGATGCTTTATCTTCCCTTTCCATTGGCAGCCTTTGTCAAGACGAGAACAATGGAGTTCCAGTAAGAGGATCTCACGTTCAACAAATTTATCTCGGAAAACCTTGAAAATCAGGACAAAAATACAAGACCACAGAGGGTTAGAAACTGCTCAGTTGAGGATCCAGAGGTACTCAACCTGAGATAATGGGAAGTACGGAAGGACCCCTTTTTTTCCTCAGAATGGGAGTCAGAAGTGCCAAGCGTTTTTCTAGAAAATATTTTTGCAGGATTCCAGTGCTTAGTCACGGTTGGTACATCCTTTAGCCACTGCCGTATTTCGGATTTCGGAAAAGATCACAGCAACGAATTTATATATTCGTGAAAATGAAATATCATTCAAGTTTGCTTTTGCGAGTTTGATGTTAAGAAAAGGTTCTCTAAAAAGTCTCTTGGCCCGCAGACTAAACGACGCGTCAGACTTGCCTCGAACTATTTTCCCCAAGTATTTGACAATTTTTTATTGCGTTAATTCATGCACAATTGCAAAAATGTCCATTGACCTAATTTCGCCTAATTTCGCTTTCCAATTAAATGCCTGCAGACTGCTACCTATTAATGAAAAGCACAAGTTGAATGTGAAGAACACTCATCAGGTTATATCAACCACAAGAATGCATGACAATAACAAACGTCCGTATAACATTGTGAAAAAGGATTTTGCTAATAAAGTCAGAGCATCTTTCCATGACATCACGGCAAATCTCACAGATCGGCCGGAAGACCACATCGATTTTCATTAAATACATACTCCCTCTACGGTCTTTCTTTTATTACTCATTAGAAGGATAAGTGTCATAACGTCTGGCAACCTTTACTTTACTTCATGCCCACATCTTTACTTTCAAGGAGGAAAAAAGCTAGTTATGTTTTTTTTTCTAATTACTTACTTCTTCTCTCCTAAGGACGGTTCCATCAGCAACGCATGCACTCTCTGAAGGCTTCTGACTGCAACAAAACCAATTACGATGTGAAGTTTATATGAAATAATCCCGGGGGGGTTCTCAAAAAAGTTTTATACGGGGAGGCTCCGCCCCGAGGTCCAACCCCTTACCCTTTTATGTACCATTTTTTTAGAAAAGGTACCCCTTTCGCATACCTTTTACTGGAAAAATGCACCCCTTTCATATACCTTCTTAAGAAGACTTATGAATAAATCGTTAAAACAGGAAGTCTTCTTGCCATTTTTTTCACGTAGCGCGTAATAAATTAAAATGAAACAGTCATAATTTGCGTCTGCTTGATCTGTTTTAATTCAAGGCCCTTTTTAACACCCGAATGAAGATTTTCCTACCCTTTCATATACCTAAACTTGTGAAATCTCTACCCTTTGATATACCTGAAGCCTCAAAAAGGTACCCCTTTCGGGCGGAGCCTCCCCGTATAGGCCATTATAGGGAGTACCCCCCGGGGAAATAATTCATATATGAACTGCGGTTGTAAATGAAAGTGAAGAATGATCATCGCAGTTAATTTTCCAATTTAAGCAATTGGAAAGATTAATTAACTGCGATGATCATTCTTCACTTTCAAAACCAATTATACAAATTAAAGCTAAAGTTAAGTTAAGTTAAGTTTTAAAGTTAAGGTTAAGTTTATGTTTATTGCCAGGCCCTGGGAAAAGGGAAACTTTGAATAATACATTTCCCATGGGCCCCTGGCTGTTTTAACAAATTTTGCATCCGTCTGCAGTCACCGGTCAAAATTAATTAACAATTAGTCTAACATTATCAAGGGAGTAAAATTCCAAACGTTCTCTGGTTAAAAAAAAAATAAATAAATAATAACTATATAAGCTTTTCACTACCTTGATTGCAGAATTCAATAGGTGAAAGTGTATAACTCGTTGACACGCTAGTTGTGTTTCTGAAAACATCTTTTTAGCTAGAAGAAAGTCTAAATTTTACTATGACTCATCTTGGCTGCCGTCGCTTTATATTTTCATTTTCACATTGAAGTGCCTCTGCGATGCTTTATTTCTAAAAAGCATCATATTCTCACTGTTCAGACCAAAATGTTTTGTTTTCCTGTATTATTATTCTTGAAAACCTTGTAAAGTATGCATCCATGGTATATTATCTTCCGCTTTCTCGTAGCTTCTGAATACATTCCAGACGCATCTTCATCGGTCAGCTTACGGCATACTGGTCAGCGAGTAAATACCAAGCTTAGGTTTTTAAGGGCGATCAGAGTTGGACTGAAAAGGCTTGACTGTTATTCTGACGTTATATTTAAAAGTAGCTTGATAAAGGATGAATCTTGTTCATGGCGATGAATCTTGCTACCAGTAAATAAATTAATAACTGTGCAGAGCCATAATTATTCACTGCTTCAGAACCTGCTACCACCAGCATGCTAACAGATTAATGTCAAATTGCATGAATCTCTAGAGATTCAAGCACTTCCACATAGGCCCTCTTCTATCGTGCGCTAGCAGTTTTAAAAACTGTCAGTTTCGCTCCTCGGCTATCAGTTAGCTACGGAGATCTCAGCTATCAGTCTCAAAAAGCGTCATTTCACTGACCAAGAGTTAAATTCTAGTCAGTTCTCAGCTAATAGTTAAACCACATCCAAACTCTCAAGCTTATGCTAGATTAGCTTTCATGGATCTCTGGTTTATTTGGCTTACAGAAACCCCTTAGACTGACAACGATAAAGCATTACTGCTTACGTAAACAAGTGATACCTTAGAATACAGTTGATGCACTCTCTGCAATAGCGATGGCCGCAAGTTGTCTGCACTGGCTCCTTTAGCACACTGTTACACTTGGTACACAAGTGTTTGGGATCCGCCTTTTCTCTGTCAGTTTCTGCTAGCTGATAGCCCATCACTTTCCTGGACAGATCAAAACGAAGTCCTTTCGTTATTAAATTTCAGTACTTCCAATGCAAATTTAAAGAGGAGACGAACTTAAATGCTATTATTGTTACGGTAATAATTCCTTTTTTAGCTGTTAGCCTTTCGGTATTTCATTCCGGCATTGAAAAAAGTAAAAGATAAAAAAGCCCCATCAAAAAAATGACAGGAAGCTTAAGCAGATAAAAGTTATTTCCCATATGCAACGCATCACTGACTATACCGGAAGCATTACCGGAAGGAAACTCCGTGACCCGACTACATGCAGAACAAAGTACAGAACGATCGGGCAGTCTGATATTGTTGCGGCCTTGTTTCGCTATAAGGACATGTAGTTGTAAGAGTTCATGTTGGTTTTGGAGATATGATAGCCAAGTTTGGTGTGCAGCGACGACTTTAAAAATAATTACTCGAAAGTACATAGGATCCACTGTGAAGTGAGAGAGAGATTTTGGAGCTTAAAACGACACAAATTCGAAGCCAGTGCTGACCATCGTTATCTCGTGTCAGTTGCCTTATTAGAACATTCGTAGGTATTCATAATTGGCCACAAGTTTCTATTCCAAAGTAATTAAATGATTGAGAAATGTAGGGGGACTCAGATAAGACATTTTCGTTATGGTAATGAAGGCCAAAATTACAAAATAACGTTGTTGTTTGAACTAAAAACGAAAGTCACTCCTAAAATGCATTAAGGGAAGTCCCATCGACAGAAATTTTGGTTTCTGTCCCGATCTAGTTTTTTGACATAAGAAATTCGCCTTTTGTGCTGGGCTTCCCATGCACTGCAGTGCAAATCACTTCCTCTTATACCTGTGCACATGCTAGATTAAGAACACCATTTCCCTTCCGGGGAAGATTATATCTAGAGGAGCAACGTCCGGTGGAAATTCCGGGGAAACTCCTATCGACAAGCAGGAAGAAGCCCGGAAACCTTAAACGTATATTGCAAGTAGTCCGCAATATCAAATTTGCAACCAGTGCGTAGCTTCTGGTCGTACGACTTTCATCTCAGGAAACGATATTAGTACAGTCTTTATGAATAGCATTTACATATAGCATGTGTCCTGCAAGACAAAGCATTATCACTCGGTCAGCTACTCTTAATGTTCACTTCCGGTCTGCGCTTCTGTCCGCCTCTGAGTTTCTAGGTAAACCATGACATTATTAGCGCTGTAGTGATATCCAATTTTGAGCCGATGGCCAGTTCAGTAGACTCAGAGGTTGCAATGCAATTTACTCCATTTCATCAATCGTGCTTCCACGCCGTGGCTGAGCTGTAGCAGCTCAAAAGGTCACCACTAAGTTCACCACTTAAGTAAAATAAAAACGACTAGAATATGGAAAGGTAGCATTCCACGATTGTTTGGTCTATGCAGCCCGGAGATATGAACTGAAAAACAATCAGGTCAATCAGTCATACAGACGACTACTTGAAACTGCTAGCCGTTTCTAACCGGCTTTTCTTTTTTTCTGATTGTACCATTCTACCATATTATTGCATGGTAGAAGCTGATAAAAGAAAAGTAGGACAGAGGCTGCTTACGGTTTAATGAAGTCGTCTCAGTGGTAACGATGCCTTTCACTTCCGCTTCACGCCGGCGAACGAACGAACGAACGAACGAACGAGCTGTAAAACGAAGTGGATTGTAGTCCGTCAACTATTACTCTGATACTTAAACACTTTCTCGTCAGTCCTTACCCGTTTCAAAAATAACAATATAAAAATATATATAGGATCAGAATGGAGTAGCCTAGCGTGGCTTATAGACAACAGTTTCGGCGCGCCAAATACTAATGTAACTGAAACAGAGTGTATTCTAAGCTTAGATTTGGCCTTTACGTAATTTGGCTCGATAGGGATAGCATGGGTCTTACTGTACGTAATTACCAATGTCGTCCCTCTGTACAGGTATTTCCAACGAAGTTGAATCGGCAACGAAACGACCGCCAGCATTGTGAGAATTAACGTAACAAGAGGAAATCGATGTGGGAAAAATAGTGTTACTGAAGCTCCTTCGCAGAATGATTCTTGTTTTACAACTTAGTTTTCGGAAGCTTTGAAAAACTTGGACATCTTTTTCAAATAGCTATGACTCTATCTTGTACTCAAACAAGAGAAAAAACGACGACTTCTCTGAAATAACGACGATTTGGTAAACAAAGTGCAACGAATCGGACATCGACCTCCGCGAGAACCCATTCCCGAGAAATCCATGCATTAAAGATGATTTTAAAATGCTATATGCACGTGAATTGAAGAATATTTTAGTTTTCATAACGGAAGTTCTCTGCCAGTATTTGGAATAAGCTACAACATACAGGAGAGAGAAAAATCTTCTCTTGTGCGTCAGTTACCCTGTCCTGCATGAAAACCAGAGAACGTTTCCGGATCGAACTAGTAACAGTATCAATACATTGCCTTTATTTTGCGTCGTACATGTACGGTACTGTCAGTCCCACTTATGAAATTGTGACATAATTTACTTTCCCAGGTTTAGTTATACGAATTCGGAATAACTTGTTTAAGATAACAAACCATAAACTATACCGTGGGCTGATCTTATAGGATACTTGTGAACGGTGAACTTATGTGGGCATTCATAGCTTTTAGACAAGCAGAGAATCCTCTCTGGGCTTTTGTCTCATCGATTTTTTCAAAGAACAGAACAAATGGAAGATATGACTGTAACATAAATTTGCAGCAGAGATAAAAAGATGACTACAAATTTTATGACCTGTGACAGAGGACGACCTGTACACAGCAAGGGAGAACTGTCCTGTGGAACGTAAACGTTCAAACTTGAGAGCTGAGAGCGACTAGAAACTTCAATAAGCTACTATGTTACGATGAAAACTACATATTTACAAAAAATGTGTATCACTTGCTGTTTAGGTCAGCTTGCGAAGGCGGATGGACACCTGAATGGGTTTCCGCGTGACGGTTTCAAGCGTGACAATGTGTTACTACGTTAGTCACTTACCTTTCGCTGGAATGTTTAGACACTTAACGTTGTTTCCTTCCTCGATCAACCGATCGCCCACACTAGAAATATTTCATTAAGGCCCATCTCTTTTATTGCTGACTGAGAAAAAAAAGGAGTAGAAAGCCTCGAATACAAGATCCTTTTACGGACTTTATGGACGGCAGCCGGTCCGGATGATCTTGATGACCTTTACAAGTTTGACATATCGATCAAATTGCCTTATTTGGTTGAGACAAAGCCGGTCTCATGCCCAAAGCTAATTAATTAGTATAACTAAAGAGAAACACCCGTAGCAAAATGCGTCGTGCCTTTTAAGGCTCTAAAAAGCTCTCGAAAATAACGGCGCTCCCCCGGTCCGTGATTTGACAGCGTGTGAGAAACTGGAATCAAACCAAGGAAAAAACACATTTTTGCTTAACAATTTATTAAACCATCTAATGCCAATGGTTAAAAAAAAATCATTAAGGGTTGATCCAATGGTCACATGAAGGCGCTGTAACCCCAGTACCGTGCAGAATATGCACTAAAAAACCTTAAACAGAATAATAATTCTGTAAGTTTTGCAACGCAATGGGGTTAATTAACTGGCAGTACTAACAGTATTATCGCGTGACATCGAAACGGCGGCCAGAAAACGGCAGAGTAATCTCGAACTGAAAATATAGTTGTGTCATAACACTCACACGATAAGTAGCCGCCATTATCGTGGCTGACCTTTTCCCTCGCTATCAATGACAACAAAATACCCTTTTCTGATAACAATATTTTAATAGCGTATATCATCTACAGTTAGAAAACCAACATAGCAGTTCTTATAGCATTAATCACACCACGCATCGGTTAAAACCAATTAATTGACACTGAAACTAGCAGTTCGATCCGAAAAGTTCTCTACGCGGGTTAACGCCTTTTAAAATAAACCAGACATATAACATCATCGCCTGACAAACACTATTCACTTGGCTCTGAAGATGACTTCCGCTCAGGTTGTCGAAACGTCAGTCACCAACAACAGTTCTTTTCAGAACTACTCTCACCCGGACGATCACACTATACGAACTACTTCCTTAACACTTCACTAAAATTACTTGCACTACTATCAGCCCCACCTAGTATTTTAAACAGATATTTGCAATGTCTATCACAAGTGGAGGCTGTTATCAAAGTTCACAGACCTAAATTTCTTCTGGTCAGTAAGTGGCTCATCCTCCGAGTGCCAGGTAAGAGGCGAGTGAGTATGGACATGACTACTCGTAGTGATGTAAGCAATATTAACTACGTACTCTTCCTATCAGTGAAGTAAATTCTACCGGGGGGTACAAGCAGGTAGAAAGTGTACTTTAAACATTGAATTCAGTTACTGTTGCAACTGATTTAAACGACCCACCGTGTTCTATAATTTAAGGGCCGGAAAATTTAACTCAGCAAACCAGTGTGTGATTTTAAGTTGTGTTAAGGTTGCACAATACCCTCAGAGGGCGACTTTTTTCGAAATTTTTTTTTCGACTAAACAAAAGGTCAGCTAAAAATCTATCATTTGCCCGAAAATTGAAGCAAAATCTTGAAACGCGCACGAGTTATTTTGTATAGTTATGTGTCATAATCCCGAGCCGGGCATTGACTCCCCGGCAAACTTTTCCCGCGAAACGTCCTCATCCGGGAGCTCTTATTACTCATTAGCATGTTTTGTTAACATGTGATTTCGCTTCGACCTCTCCCATGCTGTTTGTCATGTGTTCGTCCGCTTATTTTTTGTTTTAGTTTTCCCCACTTCTACGCTGAACTTCAAAAAAGGGAACGCGACTGTGAAATTTCCGCTAAGATCGTATTGCTCGCTGTGAGCAGTCGGTTGCCATCATTTCATTGGCTGGCGGCATATCCTGTAGACATACATCTCAGGTGAAGGCGTGACATGTTTAAAAATCTTCAAATGGCGAAAACTCGCAATCGTTTTTCACAAGAATACCATGTCTTTAAATGAATTAAAAAGGCATGTTGAATCGACGTATTCTCATAACATTTGGCCAGAATACCCATCCATCGGCCTTGTGTATCGCTGATGTAAATATATATGGGTGCCGGGTCTACTCCGATTCCTCACAGGGGACACGAACACTATATCAGCAGTAAAAACGTATTTACTGTTATTTACCTGCGTCCCTGTGTCTTCTTGAGTCGCTTAGAAGAAAATTGAATAGAAGCAAAAGCAGTTTAAATTTTCAAAATTATCTTGTCAGCCGCTTTGTTTATGTGACTCTCCGATTACGTCTGAACTTCCATTATTGTCGTTCAAAGTTAATAATCCAGTACTAGTATCTACAGCAACACATATACATACAAAAAACCTTGCAACCTTTGCAAGTTCAAACAATAGTGACAAGCACTGCAACTACAGGGTCATTTGCATGTAGCGCATGTTAATAACCCTGTGGCCTTCGTAAGTTAAAAAAATATATGTTAGGAAAATGGTGATCTAAGAATACTGTAAATAAAGACGAAAAAACGTTCACTTCTCTGATTGTCAAGACAACATATTAGGAGTCCTAACAAATCAAGCCGGCTGACGATCGGAACAAATTTGAATTTTCACTACATACAATTGTACCTCTAAACTTACATGAATTAGCACAAACTGGAATTTCCAAAGTCATGGCACTTCACAGATCAGAGCAGTCAACTATGACCTTAATGAACATTGCGTCATCTTTAATGTAAGCATGCTTATTCAATTCCGCGAGCGGAAAGAACAGCGGGCATCCACTGGCGATGTTGGTTTCTCTTCTTGGTCTCTGGAAGGAGGAGCTGTTTGGATCAGGTCTGAAGGCATCGATCACATGCTCCACGTTATTCTGATCCAGTAACATAAAAGTGACTTTTTGTCTGAAAGGCCAACGGAGTAGTGCGTCATACTCGCCACGCATGATCACGAAAAACAGGGAGATATGCGTGCCTTTGCCCATCCCGTCGCCATTTAAATAAATGCGCGCGCGCATTTTGTAGCCATGACGACTTGTATAGAATGGAGGACTATAAAAGGACTTCTCCGGTTCGTTGAATGAATCATATATCTTGGCTGAGACGTCGGAAATCTTCCAAAGGAGAACACCATCAAAGCTGTCGGGTACTTGGTCTGCACTGCTTTGTAAGCCTGCACTTAGCCCAGGGTTCCGCGTTCTCAATGCTTCTTCCATCGTTTCTACTTTTGCCTGTAATCTTCTTAAAGTTTCCTTTTTAGTCTCGTCTTGTCTCTTAAGCCAAACGATCTCGTTGTTTTGTTCCTGGATTGTTTGATTTGCTTCAACCAACAGAAGTTCGTGGTTTGCGAACTTTGCATCCATATTATTCAGTGTACGCCTGAAATCATTCAACGCCTCACTTACTTGCTGATACTGACCTTGTAAGGAACCCTGCTGTCGCGCAGGCACTGAGTCTGGTTCAACCAGGATTTCCTCCACTTGGGTCAATCGAGATCTTAACTCATGAAGTTCATCCTGGATGTTCCCGTTTTCGCGAACAACTGCTGTAACCTGTGACACCAGCTGGGAAACTGTGGTCTTCATTCGATCCATAACCGCGATACCCTCCCTTAAAGGGTTTATCTCGTTAATATAGACTCCCACTTGGTCCCTTAAACTAAACACAAAGCGAGCCAGGAGGCTGAGATGAAAGGTCACCAAAGTCTGCTCGTGTGTACGTTTCTCACTACGTTTCATCACCTGAAAGTTGTTAAACAGTAATACACAGATAAGATAGAGTATGGCATGAAATAGTCACGTGATTTACAACACACCTCATTGAACAGTAAACCGCTCGGCGAAGGCTAACGTACGCATTACAACTAATATACAATACAATTAAATTCAGGTAAAAATAATTTTAACCTAATTTGATTCTCAATTTCCTTTGTCTTCTAACCCTAATAAGGGTTAAAAGACAATGGAATTTAATTTCTACCTCAATTTAATTTTTAACTAACATATACATTATGTCCTCCGTTTTTCTTTCGCATTCATTGACCGCTACAATGGACACGTAATAAAGATATATTATATATGTTATTTGCCGGCTGGGAGGTCCGTATAGTGTACCACGAAAACAATTTCTGTCAGTCGTTGTGAAGCACTCGAAGTCAGACTTTTCTACCGTAAATTTCGTCACGTATATTCCACAAGAATTCTCTTAAATACAGCAAACTCTTAAATACAGTAAACTCGACTGCAATTGACTCATGTTTTACTTTAATTATGTAGGTGGTAGTTAATCCAAAATTGTCAGCAGAGCTATTATTCTTTAATTTTTAAAAACTTTCCAATTAAGGATTAATTAGGATAGTTTCAGATAGGAATAGACAAACTGTCCCATTTAGAAAACATGGGACAGTTTACCTGAGCCAATCAAGTCCCAGAAAATACAATGCAAAATGCAATGCAATGCAAAAGATTGACGATTACTGCATGCTAACCTTAAGGAGCGTGAATTTAGGAGCGGTCCGTAACTCAGGGTCCGGATGGGAAAATCAGGACCGCTGAAACGCGCGCGACAAGCCAATCAGATTTAAGGATTTAGAATTTGAAACCGCTGAGAGGCTGGAGAAAAAAATGAAGAATATTCTGTCACAGCAGCAAAAGCTATTTCACACTATGCAATGTTAATTTCATCTCAACTTGACTTGAGTAAATAAGTCACTTTCAGCATATATGTACCAAATCATGATCACATTAGTCAACAGTATTTCTGATTAGCTCTTTAAATATCTTTATTACCTCTATGCTTTTGCAACCCAGTTGGCGAAAAGGGCACACTGCTTTAGATCCTTCACAATCCCCATTCTCTGGATCGTGATGTTCCTTTAATTTGCCACGAGGAATGCCTGTCTCGTTGCAAAGAGCACAAGAAATAGGAAAAGACTGACAATCCTTTTTATTATGATCCTGCAATAAGTGATGAAGAGATGAGTTTCGATGTGTTGATGAGCAGTGATATGAGATGATAGGGAAACAAACAATGATGTCAGACGGGGGAATACCCGATGGACAAGGGATCGAAAGACGGACGGATCAAGATATGATATAAAGACGCAACAAACAGCATACCTGCAAATCTGCAAAAGGCATTATTTTGCGGCAGTAGTCACACTCCACCTGTCTTTGGATGCATTCCTTTTCAAGATGTTCTTCTAGTTCTAATTTCAGCACTTTTACTTCACATTTGCCACAAGGTATTTCTTCGTACACGCAAATAACAATGTGCTCCTGTAAAGACAGGTTATATTTGATGAATGGCATTTGTTCAACTTACGTTTAACCAGTTTGTCGACCCTGAATGGATCATCGAATTCTTAATACAGAATGGAAATCATGCTGCTATTGTGGGAGAGTATGAAAAACTAAAGCAAGGTAACCTGCATATTTCCTATCTCGAACAAACCAGTTTCGAAAATTTTATCAGTGCTGGTTGTCAACCTGAAGATAAGGGCCACTCAAAGGAATAGGTACACGAGCTGCTGCAAAAGCAAAAATGGAATTCGAATAGCAAGTGATTAAATGACGAAGAAGAGCTTAATGACAAAATAACTAATGACTAACCTCCAAGCTCGTTACTAAACCTTCCCAGTCACAACCGCGTTCGTTATGCAAGCAATGGACTGTTAGACCTCGGATTTCCTTTCGGACACATCCATCAGGGAATACCTGCACAATCAAGTGAAAAAAGAAATAGTCGTCTTCATATGAAGCACAATCAAGTGAAAAAAGAAATAGTCGTCTTCGTATGAAGCCAATCTGAATGCGTCAATCCGGACCTCCACTGAAGCTCTAGCCAACAATTCGCACAGCTGCCATTAGCCTGTTGTCTGGTCTGATTCGGTCGTCAAATGGCAGGATGTGGGTACAAAGTGAAAAGTAATTTGCAGAATTCTGCCTTACTATTGCTCTAGTTAAATAGCCCTTATACCCTTGCTTGTTAATGGCTATGTCGCGATTTGTATTCAGGACTTACTAAAAATTCAGAATTTTAGCCTCGCTTTCGGCCTTTCGAAAAATATGATACTTCTCAGCTTTTGTCGTGTTTTCATTTTTCCTCTATTCGGTTTTGCTTGCATGCATATTTGAAAAGAATATTTCGATGATTATGGTGTGTATATTAGAATTCAAGTCGTTACTGGTGTCGACGGCAATTTTAATATTCTGGTAATAAAATCGTTAGGAAGATTCTTGTCTTTCAGAGGTCCATTGAGCCAGGTATATATCAGTCTGTTTATTTCAAACAAACCTGATTTAATAATTTTGATTTCTTTGCTTTCGATGCAGAGATATCAAGAACGCTAAATACAACTTATTGGCTGAAAACCAGGGCAACATTAATAGCTTATAAAGTAACGACTGAACTAAACTAAACTTTCCAAAAACTACGCTAAAAGAATAATTTTATAACGGCTCTAGCAGCTATTCAGACAGAGGAACAGAGAGGATCGTGGGAACGAGGTTGATTGAAACAAAAACAAAAAAACAGAAACAAAAACAAACAAGGCTTATTTTCTGTAAATGAGAAGCCTGATTCATTCAGTACACTTGGTGCTGAATCTTCGACTTTCCAAACAAACTTTGACAAGTTTGATAACAACTTTATAAGCTTTAGGCCCTAAATGAATTCTGTCTCTTTATATTTTTTTCAAATTGAACGAATTCTGCGTTCTAGTAATGAATAGGACCTTTTCTTTAAATTGAGAGCTCTTGAAACGTTTATTTCATTTCTGGGAACATTCATAATGCCACTATTCTTTTGAGAATTTCAGACTTTCAGACTTACTATAGCCGAAAAGACAGAGGGAGAGAAAGAAGAGAGAGACTCAATTCTACCGGAACTTGCCATGCTTTGATTTTTCATATCGATGGTTTTCAGCCAATCTGAATTAGCGTTACATGATGATCACTGTATACTACCTCAGATAGACTGAATTCTTCATCATCCGCTTTACATTTGTAGACCGTGTCGCTGCTGAAAAAATGAAAAGTCACATAAATATTCTGCAGAGTCACAAATCACGAGCGAAAGGCACGAGAATGAACGAGAATGGTAATCAGAAATATCTGAGCCTTTATTGAGCGATATATATTTATTGTTATATAGCCTGAAGTTTATTTCAAACTGACGCTACCTTTTACTGGTTGGCTATGGCCAGTTGGCAATCTAAGAGACGTCCTGGCGGGCAAAGATTACGCAATTCTTGCCCACTCTCCCAGAGGCTAGTTTGAATTTCTTCTTTCTACATTACTTTAGACTTAACTCCAGCTATATAACAAAACACTTAATAAATGGTCCTTTGGATAACATTTAATTTTGTTTTCCTTCTTATCTCGATGTTTCTCGAGACGAAATCGAGAAAAACATCGAGATTCTCGGGAAAACAAAACTAACTGTTTCTCTCGGGACCAGTAATTTATTGTATGTTATCCAATTCCATTCCGTACAATACAAGCAACGCGTGAAATGAGTAGAAATATATCAAGATATTTATACTCCAAACATTTTTGCTATAAGACACTGGTTCAACAAGGCACACGTGCGGGCGTCGTTTAAATCTGATAGCACGGTGCGCAGCGCGAAATACTAGTAGGGTACAGGGTCTCCTTCCAAAATCTGTGCATAACATATTTATTAGTCAACAGTTTAGTGCGCCAAAAAGCAAAGTGATGTGGCTCGTAAACTCTGGTTTTGCGCCAGCTCGAACCCGCTCGACTCGGAAGACAAACCTATAACCCCTTATACTGTAAAGTATCATTGCAATTTAAAATATTTCCTTCTGAAATAGTAACTCTTACTTCTCCCGAGATATATGCGATGCAAAGAGAAATACGAACAGAACACTACAGCTAATATATTACCAATTTTCATTAATTTCTAACTCGCTCTAAAAGCAGAACTTCGTGTTTCTCTACTGAATGAATGCCAATTTACACAAAGAACAAGACTTTAAAAGCCAGAAGGGTAAAGCCCTCAACACATATATATTTTTGAGATGGGCAATGGCGCATTTATCTAGTATTGAAAGTGCTGTCTATAGTTTCAAGTCTTCCAAACCTGACGACGAAACTACATTCCAAAAACTAAGAACGACGAGCTTAACGTCAAAGCCAACAATAGAATTATGTCAATTGGATCACACTTGCTAACTCATAGCCCTCTTTTAATTTTATTTCCTGCACCATTCCTCTTATCAATTTCAATTTATCAATTTCAATTTATCAATTTCAATTTATCAATTTCAATTTATCAATTTCAATTTATTTATTATCATTACAATATTATTACAGTCCCAGGCGACCCGCAATTAGAGAAGCTATTCTAGGCGGGCCACCTTTCTAAAACAAGTCTTATCTCTGTTATTGAATACATATTATTAAATAAAATCCTGTTAAAATCCAATAGTACATACAAAATAAGAAATCAGTTAAATAGTTAATTTATTACACAGTTATCAAGGTACACAGTTGAAACATGACTAATTACACAGCTGAAACATGACTAATGACAGTAAAAAATGGTTAGATTTGAATTGAAATTTACATTTATCGAAAAGTTACTTTAACTTTAACTAGCGGACAAGAGATATTTGCAAATTTCTTGTGGGTAAATCAACACATTCATATCCCAAAATTGCCTGGCAATCTCATTGAACGAGCAAAGGTGTAACAAAACCTATAGGGAAACCAGCCATCTGTCTTGGCTATAAACGACACTGCTTTTGGGTCTTGCTTCTATAACGACATCATATTCGTACAAAGTTAATAGTTACCTCTTCAGGTGATCCAAACAGTCTCGGCAATAAAAATGAGCGCACGGCGTTTGTAGAGGGTCTCGTAACAGAAGGTTGCACAGTCTGCATTTGTACTTTTGAGGAACACGTTCCATATCACTTTCGGCGAGGTGATAGCCCGGCATCTCGGTTTTCAATAACAGTTGAATTTGGCAAAATATTATGGACACAATCTCTTGTCTTCAGCTGAGTGGTAGTGAAACAGACCTTACCAAGACAAAAATGCTGTTTAGTTTTCAAGGCACACCAATTGCTGACAATGCATGTGGGTAAGAGAACATTGGTTATCTCTTCATTAAGTGAGAGAGGACGAAGTTGGTGCTCAAGGAAAAATAATGAATAACGAAGCAGAGCTTATAAGAGAGACAAAACTTGCTGCCAAAAGTAAAGTGATTTTTCTTCCTCAGAAAAATGGGCCTTCCTCCCCTACCCTAAATAGTCTCATAAAAGCTCATCTGTTATCTTCACGCTTGGCGTGTAATGACCTTGTAATGGCCAGATGGGTTGAAACTGTGCTGCATGAGATTAGCATTTTGAAATACACGACGATGCACTGATGCACAAAGATTAAATACGTTTGAAATAATCGGAGCAATATTTATGTTGGAATTTGTTATGGACGCTATATTCTGGTCGCGAATATTGTAACAGCCGAAAATTTCGCTGTACTTTACTCATATCCTCGTCAGTATTGTCACGCAATCCCTAAAGCATGTCGGGATAGGGAAAAATCCCTGAATTCCCCCGAGTATCACTACTTTCTATGACAAACACTCCCGGAACAAATATGAAATGAGGCGTAGAATACGCGACTACGACGACTTTAATTTAATAAGAAAATGGTAGCTAAACGCTCATATATTCAATAATATATTTGTATTTATGGCCGTAAAGGTATTAGCTGTAGAATGTCTTCAATCGAGAACAACCGACAAGCTCAGCTGTCATGAAAAATTTTATAATCAATATCAGTCCTCGTCGCGCCATCGGACGCATAATGCCACGACTTCAGGTCAATGTAAAATGAAGACTGCGGACTGCGGACTGGGAGTCAAAATGAGGACTGAGGGTAAGATGCAGTCTACAGACCAGCGATAAAATGTAGGCTGATGACATAGACTTTTTATGTAAATCGTATCGTGATATTTCCCGCTAACCATCAACAGTGTTATTCAGGCTAATCGCAGTGAAAGTCTGCCCTCCGGTTAGTCACTACGTTTAGCCTGAGTATTACTCAGCTTAGCCTGAATGACGTTTGAGTCAGTCTGTTTACGGTTAGCTCTCGACGATGGAAAACGTATCCCGCTAAAAGCTACAGTCTGCAATCTTCATTTTATCCCTGGTCCGTGCAGTTTGCACCTTACTCGCTCACTCCAGCATTTTACCCCCGGTCCACAGTGTACAGTCTGTAGTCCGCAGTCCGCGCTTTACACTGATCGCACGATTTCCTCAGTTAGTATGACGCAGAATACCACAATAGTTACCTGTACTTCCGCGAGTTCCAAGAAGCCTGCCAAGGCGGATGAACTTCCTGCAGCAGTCGAGGATGGTTGTTGCCTCAATTTTAAACTCCCATTTCTCTTGAGTCTAAAAGGAATAAATGTTCACTCGGTCAGACGCTGAAAGATGCCTTCGGGATAAATCACCGAATTAAATTTTCAACGTTTGCAATGTCCTAGTGTTGAATAACTGTGCCTGACTATAGCAACTGACGATTGTGCTTGGTCGACTTACACATGCAAATGACTTTTACACAAAACGTATTTTTGACTATAAATTGAAATTACCAATCCTTGTTCCAGCGTAGGCTACACTGGCAAAAACATCACCAAATCGACAACCTAAAAGTGTATATCAAGTCCGTACAATATTTCAGTTATAGAGAAAATTTGACTATAGAGCATGCCGGGATAGGGGAAAGTCCCTTCATTTCGTGGTTTCAGTTATAGAGAAAATTTGACTATGGAGCATGCCGGGATAGGGGAAAGTCCCTTCATTTCGTGGTTTCATTAATAGAGAAAATTTGACTATAGAGCATGCCGGGATAGGGGAAAGTCCCTTCATTTCGTGGTTTCAGTTATAGAGAAAATTTGACTATGGAGCATGCCGGGATAGGGGAAAGTCCCTTCATTTCGTGGTTTCATTAATAGAGAAAATTTGACTATAGAGCATGCCGGGATAGGGAAAAGTCCCTTCATTTCGTGGTTTCAGTTTTCGAGAGTGCTTACATCTGTGAGTGGCATATTCAATGTCAATTTTAAAATTAAAGTATGCTGATATGCTGAATTGTTATCGATCGCACACACGTACACACATAAAAGAATATCTTAACGTCGAAGAGAGAACAATTTATGATATCATAAATTAGGTATGAATTTAAATTTGTCACGCAACACGTCATTCCACTCAAAAATAAACAATACGTCTGGATATTGTTTGCATTTCTCGATTTGGATATGAAATAACAATTCCGGAAGACCCCTATTTCCTGAAAAGAACAAAAATTAGCTTAATTAAGCTGACAATTCAAGCATGCCTTGCGATATAAGTGATTAAAAAATGAATAATCACACCCAACATAGCCTCAGAGCACAATAATTACTCGAGCTTTCCTAGGGAAGCCGTTCTTCGTCTTTTTTTTTTCGCCAAATGGGTTGCAATTATCTCAGGTGCTCTCAGCACAGTCCGCGGAAACTAGGGATAAGAATCGCGCCAGCTTACATATCTGTTATCGTTCTTCCTGAAGAACATCAAGTGGTGATGTGTTGTTTCGTGAAGAAAGCTCTGGTTCGCTCGACTCATATACAAACGCACAAAACGTGGTAGACCGACACACCAAAAGATCACGAACGTTTTCGGAACGGGTCGGTCGACGAATTCCACAGCTTGAAAGCGCTGAAAACTATGAAAGAAGTGAATCTACCCTCAGATGACGAAAAAAATTCAAGAATCACGGTTCATGAGCAGAACTTCGATGGTGAGGCAAATGACAACAAGCAAATCGTCATGAGTATCAACTTATTAAATATGAAAGCTTAACTCTTGTGTTGAACATTTTGGTTCTTTTGTTTATAGGGTTCAATTCTTGTAAGAAACGAATTGACATTGCTTTCATAATTGCTACTGCTATTCCGGCGGCCGCATGAAAAGATCGCCTCTTTCTTCTTTACCGTGCCGAATCCCTAACGAAGTTCGAATTAACGCTTAAATAGCGTCTAGTTATGCTGTAAAATTCCGTTCTGGCACTGAATCTGGTCTGTCTACATTCTTTTCATTACGTCATTGGGCCCGTTGCAGTCGGTTTAATGTCCATTTTAATCTTGACTCCCTGCTGCCATAGCTGAACTGTACGTAGCATCCGTGTGCAGAACAGGCTGTTTGCGAAGCGCGAAACGAGTGCATAGCGTGAGTGGAAAGTGGTGCTCCCGTGTGACAATCAAATACGTTATGAAAATACTACATGTGCTTAACATTCACCACGACCGAAACAAGGATCTAGTCATGTTGTACGTATATGTACACGTATCCTCACTACTAAAAATCTCAGTTCAATCAGTTCATGAAATGAGAGGTCGGACACTATCACAAGTGAAGTCATAAAGTAAAAGGATTGGCACCTAGAATAAGGTAAGCAAGAGTAAGTCGGACTTGGGTCGGGTAGAGGCGGGGAGAGGACCTCTTACACAATGCCCGAATGCTTGCGTATTGAAATCGAGGTATGACCGCATTCAATGTTCAGTAAAAATAATATGGTCACAATTTCCACGCCTAATGAAGCTATGAAACTGTTATAATTTCAAAAAAATGGTTAGTTTCTTTTTTGTTTGTCATTGCTTTGTTGATGGCTAGTTAAGTCTTTTTCTTGAAACCAGATGTAGGTACGCGAATTTGATTCATGGAACTCAATCGAGCTTAATCAAGCGATTTGGTTCGATTGAGTTTGTCAATCAAACAAGCTCGAGCCAAAATATTTGCGTAAGAATTCAAATTATGTTCGATTTCCAAGCCAGTTGAACCCAGTGGAACCTCATAGATCGTTCTAAACCTTCATTCCAAATAGACAAGATTTTGAGTGCAAAATGTTTCGATCGTAAAAGAGATCATTTTACACTGTCGTGTGTGCTACATGTATTTGATAAATTACAAGTGAGATAGTACCGCTTTCTTCCAGATGTAGTATTGTTTACGGATTTGAACTTTAAACCTAATAAGTTAGTCATAAACTCGCGCAGCATAAAACAGCAGTGTTTCACTCGTACGAAAATGAGTGATAAAATTCAAAAATCCCAACTTAGATCTGACCCTCAGCTTGAAAACCACTTCCTGAAATGTGCTTGCCGGCCAGGGTAAAGCTTTAACTAAAAGTTTTCACGTTTCTATCTAGATAATATTTCTATATTTACATAACTTAAGTCGGCGAAACTAACTGAAAAAAAAATGTTCAAAACGTTTCTACTTCTTGACAACACATTGCAAGAAAACGAAAGAAAAATCACTCTTTTATTTGGATTATCAAAGTTATCTACTTGCTATCATTTCGTCGACAGCTCGATGCCGAATTTGAGCTCGCGCTTTTCTTGAACGTCGGTTTTTTTTTCTAAAGTGAAACATCGTTTTCATGTACTTAACAACTTAAAAATTTGGCCATGGTTTCATATCTCATATTTTAAATTTCAAACCAAGGTCTCCAAGAGAACGCCGGGATAGGGTATTGTCCCGTGATTGTTTGCAGATCCTATGGAAGTCTGGGATAGGGGTATTCCTCTTCGACGGTTCACATTCTCTGCAAGGAAGTTGTTGTTTGGCTATTTATTTGTTGATTTTCTGAGTCCTACGCTTCCCTACACCAGGACACATAAAAGGCACTATTCAGCGTTCTACACTAGGTATCTTGTTCTTTCTCTCTGAGAATTGGACAGGTACAACTCGCTACAATTCGGCAATCATGGCCTCATCTAACTTTGACGAACTCAAGTTGATGCCGACTTTCAAGTCACTCGGAAGAATAAAAGGAAGTTCAGGAAATCGCTGGAATCAGTGCCCAGGTGATTGTTATTTTGCAAAAGTATAGTTCAGAACACATTTTACATTGTTCAGCGATGTCTGTGTTATGCTAGTGAACATTTTAAACGGAGATTGCATCCGTTCCGCCATCGAAAAGATTAAACTGTCTTGTGTTTGATACGGTGAGCGAACTCATTATCAAGATTCTGAAGACCTCCAAGCCTATGAGAAAATGATTAGTGGCTGTATATCCAGTTGTAGAGGCTCGGTAAACCACGACACTCACAGTGATGACTAATTCATGGGCGATTACCGAGAATTCAGTTAGTCCACGTTTTTCTAGGAAACTGGCTCGACTCCAAAAAATAATATGCAGATTTCTGTACAACTCATTCGCTTGCGTATGCCTTTATGTGCAATTCTTCTAACCACAAAAGAAGTCCGATGATGTGTCGAAAATGGACTGACGGGAAAAAATCAGACCCGCTAGTAAAATATATTAAAACAATTCATCTAGTTTTGGCTTTTGGACTGACAAGTTAAATTATTACGGAGGTTCAGTAGCCGTGCAATGTAAGCCCCTACGTAGAGGCGAGTTGAAACGCTGTATATCGAGATTAAACTGAAAAGCTTCTCGCCCATAGCAATCTGTCATCAGTAATAGAATAGTTTTCAACAGAGTGTTGTAAAACCAAACCCAGACCAATTACGTACTAATTAGACTGCTCAGTAATACTCAAACCGTAGTAAGAGAACAACCAAAAAAGTTGCTTAATTAAGTTTGCCAAAATACTCTCGGTCAGTTAGATCATCTAAACTTGAATTTATGTATCTGGAACATTGTTATTTCTTTTAACTTTTATATGAGGTAGTATCAAAGAAAAACAACAGTCTGTTGCACAATAAAACCATAAATCAGAGTTCACCATATTCACCAAGTCCAAAATTGACACTTAGTCGCTGGTGTTGATTATAATATATGTATAGTTTTAGTATTGGTGAGTTGACAGTGCATTTCGGTCAAGGTAAATTGGTTATGGTCCTTGTTCAATTAACATTATGAAACAGTTGTATACAATTATGCAAAAATTATAATACGCGATTTTAACATTTATTTAGACAATCAACTTCAGAATGGTAAGACTGTCAAGAGTATTTTCGCCAATTTCATCTAAGTGGGACCTGGATATCGGCAAAATCTTGTTTACTTCAAGCTTTAGCAAACATGAACAATTTGGTTTTAGATTGCTGGTAAATGGGAAATCTGTAGACAGAAAAAAGTGTTTCCTTCAATATTATAAGAATCATTTCAGACAGTTTTGTTTTCAATCTGAAACCGAAGTGAAAGGGATGTTTTTATTTACATTTTTTTCATATAACTATGTCCATGGGGATGGGGAAGGGAAGTAACAAAGTGTTACATAAGGAGACTCTGACCCAAGTTCAAAACGTTATCTATTTTACATAGTGTTTTTGACAGGAAAACCTTCCATTTCATACTGCAGCTTCTAGCTTGAAACCCTTTCACAAACCTAGTGTGGCCCCACTAGATTTCATTTCTTGGATAAATAATAAAGTTAAGTTTGAAATCCCTGTCCTGTTTAGTCTTATAACTGACTTCCAGTCTGGAAAATATGCACCTTTAGTCAACTATAGGGAGAAGCACCCCCCCCCCCCTCCCCTAGCTTGATGCAATACAAAAGTAACGTCAAGAAAAACTGTAAAGTACACTAGTAAAATAACAATAATTGTTCTAATCAAGTTTAGAGAAAATAAAAGTATATAGTATTTAGAGGAAATTGTTTGTGCCAATCTCACAAGCATTGCAGTAATTTTTCAAAAGGACTGCAGATATGTCTCTTCTAATAGATTTTTGCACTGATTACAGAACATACTAAAAGTAGATTTTGAAAAGTATAAAGCATTCTTTTCTCCATAATTATTTCAAGTTTTGATTTGAATTTGTTTCAACGATCTCTCGTTTCTAGAAGCAAAAACAAACTCTACATCACCAGCCACCATGTATCCGGCTTCACGTTTGACACAATTGCACAGTATATCTCAAAAAGTAGATTTTAACAGTCTCTTGGACTTAATTTGTTCATCCGTCTCAAAAATATTTCAGACTATTTTTAAGTTACTTGATAGTACATGTAGATTGACATAGATTGACATGCCATGTTCAAGTGCTTAGAGTTCTTTGGATTTGGTCCCAGTCTTAAAAGATGGGTGGAAACCTTTTTACAGTAACTGATAGCAAGTTGTATTATTAAAAATGGTGCTTTCAAATAAATCGAGATGTAAGGCAGGGAGACCCTCCGTCCCTTTTCTTGTTTATCAATGCTGTGGAACTATTAGCAATCGCTATTCGCTCGTGTTCAGAAATAAATGGAATCAAAATAGATTCAAAAGAATTCAAAATAGTGCAGTATGCAAGTCTAGGGATGTTTACGGTCTGCTTATATCTTGTAAGACGAGTCAAGAGGCTTCACGAATTTTCTATTGATGATGTGGAAATAAAAAAGGCATTCTCATTAATAAGTTCCTGTATCTGTGAAACTTATGTGCAATGCTTCAGTCTGAAATACTGAATGACATTTTGATCACAAATTCTCGCTTAGCTAAGATAGGCTAATACTGAAAGCCATCTCAGTTTCTACTTTTTGCAATACTGATTCGTTTGTCGTTGGTTTGTTGATGGGTAGCTAAGTCTTCTTCTTGAAAGCAAGCGTAACTGCTCGAACTGTTCGGGTTACCGAACTTAATCGAACTCAGGGTGAAAGTTGAGTGAGTTGTAAAGCTGACGTTTCGAGCGTTAGCCCTTCGTCAGAGCGAAGGGACTAAACGAACACAATAAAACGTCAGCTTTACAACTCATTACGGTGGCCAATTTACATTTTCAACTTAGTTGATATAACGAAATTACCTTAATCGAACTCAATCGAGCTTAATCAAGCGATTGGGTTCGTTTGAGTTTGGCAATCGAACAAGCTCGAGCCAAAATACTTGTGTAAGAGTTCAAATTGTGTTCGATTTCCAAACCAATTGGCCCAGTCGAACCTCACTGATCGTTCTAAGCCATCATTCGAAATAGAAAAGATTTGGAATGCAAGGTATATAATTAATCAAAAAGTCCTATCTTTGTTTTGATCGTAAAAGAGAGGATGTAGTATTGCATCCAGATTAGACTAGTTTGTGCGAACCCGAGCTACGCGTGCAGTATTTCTTTTCTGTGGTAATTGCAACTAAGTCATCATTTCCTGGACAACTAGACAACTGAGTCATCATTTAAGTCAACAGTTTGACTAGAATTAAAACAAATGAAATTCGGACTGACGGTCACGTTTTGGAAACCTTGAGGGGTGCACCATGCAGAACGTATCACAAAGTCACAACTCATGGCTTCGTATTCTATGGACAGCGTTGCTGAGACCTTTGACTATTGCAGGTGAATAGCTAAGTACTTCTTAAATATCAAATGCAACGAAATTGGGCCTTGCTTGATTTTAAGTTAAAATAAAAGATTCTAATCCAAATCATGATCATAATCCAAAGTTTTGTATGATTTAGTCAAAACGCCGCCGAGATATTCGACCTATTTTTCTTCGCTTTACAAATGGAACGGTTTGTGCAAACTTCGAAGAATTGTCGGAACTGGATTTTGTAATGCCATAATGAGCGAGCTTCCCGTTCAGAATAACAAAGTATTGGTGCAAATATGAGTGTAGAGCAGCTCCAATTGTAGCAATCCTTCCATATCTATGATGAGCCTTGTTACATCTATACAAAGGATGAGAAGATATGTAGGGAATAGATCATTTTGATAAAAAGGAGGAAAGTATTGATACAAAATGGGATTTTAACTGACTGTTTCATGTGGCTTCATCTCGTCTTCGTGCTGCCATCAAACTTCAGTAGAAACCTATTGGAGCAGTATTTTTCGTAATGGCTAAACTGGGTTTCGACTTTAAGGCAGAAAACCTGCATTTGTTCGGCAACTATATTGTGAAGAGCATAAAGCGAGGTAAAGCCCGGGGTAAAGTCGCTGTATTTAAAAATATTGCTATGTTTTATTATATCAAGTTCAACTGCTCATATTCGACACTCAGTCTAGTTGAAATAAGAAAACAAGGAAATAGAAAAGTGCCATTTTTGTCATTTAGCGGTTGGAGGATTTAATAACATTGTGATTTGTAAATAAGCTAAAGACTGCATTCTTTAAATAGGCCTAAATAAATCATCTCGAATTACCGATTTTCTAGATCTGCTCTAAGATTGTTATTAGTTGAACAAAATATAAAGATATTAATGCTCATGTTGGTTTGCATGCGCAGGAGACCTCCCTGTTAAGGAAGAGGGGTGTATGATGGCCGAGAACTGCCAATCGAAAAATCTGGGTTTTTAAGGAATAAATTCTTTATTTTTTATATTTTTTTCATTTTGATTTGTAATTATTTTTATTTTCTCTTCAATTTGTTTTTATTTTCAATTATAAATTAAACTGAAGTGAAATTAAAATCAATTTAAATCCAAATAAAAATGAAATCAAATCAAAGTAAAATCAAATGAAATTAAAATATAAATTAATTTTAGACCCAGCCGAGCGCTGCCACTGCCAGCATGCATTGCGAACTTTTGCTTGACTGTCACGCTCGAGTCATCATGGCTGACGCGTGGAAGAAACTCAATGACAAAGTAAGGGCAAAGATCTAGAGGACGAAGAAAGACAGTCCTAAACACCGCAGGCGGCATCCAAAGGGCGAAGAATTGACAGTTCAGCGTCTTTCTCCAGAATTGTCTTGGGAAAGCCCAAAAAATATACACGAGTTTGTGCCATTTTACGAAGCGGAAGAAATGACTACTGGAAACATCAGGAGTGCCTGCGAGCGGTATTTCATTCCTAAAATAGGAAAAAATCTGGTCTGTGATATCCTGGCTAGGGAACAGAGCCCATCTATCCCAAATTCCGGACCTGAAGGTTGTATACGTGCGCTTTATTCCGGCTGATTCAGAAAGCGGAGATGCAGACATCAGTGTGACAAAAAAGAGGAAGGTCTCCGAACAGTCGTCGACTTCAAGGGATTTTCTTCCTCTGCCTTCGAAATTCAGATCAAGCCCCATTAAACTACTGATGCAGTCTAAGTAGCAGTTGCCCGCCTGCAAAAGTACGTATTTTCCGCGAAGTTCGTCCATTTCAGACATGATTAAGCTGGGCAAAATCAACACTGAAACCGCAACTACGATTGTGAAGATTTTTAGATTTGACATGGAATTGTTGTCTTGGTCGAAAGTGCTAGTGACTGTGGAGTTCTATGAAGACAAAAAGCCAGTCGGAACTGGAGGATTTCGAAAAGCCTTTAAAGTGGCCTCAAACATCCAGAATTTGTTGGAACAACATGGGTTGTGGCACAAACTCGCGCGGCCTGATTCGCTGAACTGTCAATTCTTCGCCCTTTGGAGGACGCCTGCGGTCCTTAGGATTGTCCTTCTTCGTCCTCTTTGCCCTTACTTTGTCATTGAGTTTCTTCCACGCTTCAGCCATGATGACTCGAGCGTGACAGTCAAGCAAAAGTTCGCAATGCATGCTGGTGTGGCAGCGCTCGGCTCGGTCTAAAATTAATTTTAATTTCATTTGATTTTACTTTGATTTGATTTGATTTTTATTTGGATTTAAATTGATTTTAATTTCACTTCAGTTTAATTTATAATCGAAAATAAAAACAAATTGAAGAGAAAATAAAAATAATTACAAATCAAAAATTAAAAAGTATAAAAAATAAAGAATCGGCCACCATAGGGGTGTGGTTGGGGCTTTACCTGGCACAAGCATTACCTGATAACTGAAGGAAGCCATCGTGAAACTGACATGACAGACTGACATGAAAATTAAAGTTATAGACAGTATCCAATGCTTTAATCTAGAATTTCATACCTGATCGGTTTAAGCTAAAAACACAGTACGACTTTATTTTCTTACCTATCACTTGCAACCCTAAGTGATACTTTGTTGAGTGAAGACAAGGCATTTCAACCGGAAAATCCATAGCCAGGGCCCAGCCGTAGCCTGATTGTAAGGCAAACCGAGGCACTTGCCGTAGTCATCTTTTTCGTTTCTGTTCTTTCTTTTATGAAGAGGGAAGGTAAACACTGCTAAATATCTAGGAAGAGAATTTTACTCTGGACATTGCCTCAGTAATGCTTAACTGTTATTGTGTTTAAGTCAGCGTTGTTCATCAGGGTGCTGATAAATCAAATTTTTGCTGGAAAGAAGGATGCAATGTGTACATCTCTAGTGACGTCATCAGGAGACAAATGATAATACCACAATCCTCTTTTTACGATACAAAAAGTGACAAGCATCCACAGCCCTTTCACACCTCTACTAGGATTTTGCACAAAGTATTTATCAAGGTCAAAAACACTTTTAAAACCTAAAAAAGCTATTTATTTTTTTTTGAGCAGGCCTATTTGAGACTGAAGAAGTTTTTTATCTGTTTGGATTTGTTTGCTCCTGTATGAAACACGCTTGGGTAGGTGCGGCATAATCCTCATGTGCCCATTGGCCAATTCAGATATGTTCTGTCAGAATTCTGTTCTGTTTGATGTTTTTAATTGAGGCCTACTTATTTGGAAACCAAAACTGGGATCTTAACATTCCGCAGTAAATCGAATGTATGTCAGTCATAAAGGTAATAAAGTTTAATTGATGTTTCGCTGATGTGATGTGAATAGTAAGCTAACACACTTCATTGAACAAGTAAGTAATTATCAACACGAGAAGATGAGTTTAGAAAGCAGAATACATCGAGTCTGAAACATTTTAAAATGGCAGGTATTAAAGCGCTTATAAATGCAGGCAGGAACCCATCACCTGAGGCAGGGAATAGTATCGCAAAGAAAAAAAAAGATGATTTACGTGTATAAATCCTACAGAACTGGTCATCAGAGGGTTTTCCAGAAATCATGCTTACCACATGCAGTTATCTGTGTTAAATATCAAGAAACCCTCCGATGGGTTTCCTGCAAACCAGTTTAGCCGAGATGAAATAGGATGCAAACAACTAACAGTTCATTCCAACATGGCGACTCAGCAAGTCAGGGTTTAATCTCAAATCGCATGCGTAGCCGCTGACCGAATACATGACAACCAGGTTTCAAAATTCGGACTTTTCCTTGAACGACTAAATGATAACAAATTAAAATGTCACAAGTAGAAGCTGCAGCCTCCAGTTCTCCCCCACCCCCCCCCCCCCCCCCCCCCCCCGCTAACAGCCATACTTCCCACCCATTTACGAGTGATAGTTTTTCAACAAATTTACTTCTTTTTTAGAGCACAGAGACTTGAAATCTTTCTTCCAGCGATGTTATAGTTTAATTTTATCCGATTTTCCTTCAAAATGTCAATGTTAATAACTTCCCTGTCACAAAATAAAATTTCCTAACCTTGATGAGCTTTTACTTGACGACTTTCTGACCTGTGAAAACCTTGCAACCCGTAGCACTCTAAGGACGAAAAAAGCAACTACATGGCATGTAAAACGACAAAATCAAGACGGGCTTAAAATCGCCTAAAACAGCTATCAGTGTCAGGTGAGCCATAGTTAACTATGGGTGAGCTTATCAGCTTTTCATACTGACTGATAGGAAATTGTAAACATAATCTTTTGCAAAGTAAACAAAGGAAAGACTCAAAGATGAATTTTATTCACTAATTTATTTCCAATTTTTGAACAGCGGTTTTCAATGTATTCAGAAAGACCCACTAATCAATGTGGTCGATTCTTCCGTTGTTGACCACTCGACGAGTCTGACCCATTCAAGTTTATATCTACTCGGAATCGTTGCCTGATTCCAGTGGTTTGAACTTACATGGAATTTGTATTTTGTATGTGTAGTGGACATTTCCAGATCAGAACTCAAGATCTTGACCTATTTTGTACATAGGCTAGTCAATGAACGCCAGGAAATCCTTGAAATAAACACGGTTAAGTTATTTCAAGGAAATTAATTATATGATAGCGAAAGTAAGCTCGCCAAATATGATGTCACAAATACCTATAATTCTTTCTCACTCCAAGCGCGACCATTTCTGGTTCTTTTTAACAAATCTCTCGGAAATTGTCGGATTTTCGTGCCTTGAGCACCACAGTTCGCACAAAACTAACGTCAAAGATTCTGTTTCATGTGAGGGTATAACTGACTTTTTCTATAACGGTTTTCGACAAAAAAAAAATTGCCCATTTTCGTTGCATTTGACCTTTAATCGACATATTACAGTTTGTATTGCCTAAGTTCTTTTTTATTTACTAGAACTGATTAATTCTATTTATAAAAAAATTTCGAATCGCTGGTCATTTTTGAGAGTTTTGACGACGTTGGCCGGCTGCCAGTCATTTAGCCACAATGATTTTATATTCTTTTATTAGCTTTTATTATTCCACCATTGTGCCATTTTACCATATTAGGGTAAAAGAACGCGCAAAATATGCCATTATACTGTAGAACAGCGCAAAAAACCGACTGAACAGGAGCGACAAAATGGCCGCACTAAGCGAACCGAACTTTGTCTTGTTTACGTGCAAAGCTCGAAAATTTAGCATGTCATCACTTGTCACTTTTTCCATTTTAACCAATCAAATAAACG
>OMLO01000314.1_pt1 | contig 29701 bp, 18 predicted proteins | sample 1674811 | NCBI WGS metagenome assembly OMLO01 (sample SAMN06265003, study PRJEB25207) | coral metagenome | isolation source: Coral host | place: Mexico:La Bocana,Puerto Morelos, Mexico | collected 2008-11-13
TTTTTTTTCGTTTGAGAGCTTGGAAAAAATAAATAAATTATTTACCGGCTTAGGGTCGGTCCGTATAGTGAAAAACTGTGACCTCGGACTTGAAAATGCTGCCCTCGGCCGAAATCACAGTTTTTCACTATACGGACCTCCCAGCCGGCAAATAACATATATTTATTTTAAAATCTGCATTTTCGAAGTCATCATTATTATGTTCTTTGGAAAATTGAAAGAAACCTGTTTAAACACAGTTTTCTTGTGTCATTTTTCACCGCAGTCACTAAAGGGCTGGCATATGATACAAAGGACTACTGTTTTCTATTGAAAAGATTTTATCAAATAAAGGCCACACAGTAATCTTTATTTGCTATTTTATTAGAAAAATGAATGCACAGAGGAAATACAATTTACGAAAGGAACTTGAAAATCAACAAAAAGTGTTTGTTTTTCTTCAGAGGATCTCAAAAATTGAAGGTATATAATTGGGACAGGCCACGTTTGCCGGACTTCACTGTCCAAAACTGAGAACCAAGTCAACTAAATCTTGAAGACCATATTTTAGCAACGCAAGGATCATTTCATACAAACTTAAGACGTTCACCATGAACGCATACATTTTATTGAAATACGATGATCAATTTTTAAATTTACCGGCGATATTCGCCACCATACAGATCCCTGTCTCTGGCTGAGTCGCGCCTCCAGTTGCGGACAATGACCACTTTCGAGTTGAATACCGGAAGCCTCTCCTTTAAGGAATTAACTGAGCTCGCTCACCTCTCTTCGTGGGTGCTTATTCGTAAATCATCTCTATATCGTGTGAAAGCAATGGCCAGACAGTGCATGTCTTCCACAAGAGAGGGGGCGTTGTGGAAATCTCGCAAACACTGCAAATCCATTCGGCTTAAACGGGTGTACTTGCTTTTGTTTACAGCTCCTGGCACTTGCGACTTTGAGTCTGGTTTGTGTGGATATGTACACGATCAGAACTCTGACTTTGAATGGACCAACAATACAGGACCTACGTACAGTTCATATACTGGACCAAAAGGCGACCACACCACTGAATCAGGTCATGCGTCAACTTTCCTGTCTGTAGATCTGTTAGTTAGACTAAACGGTTTACAAAGAAATAATTTAAATAACACCAGGTCAGTATCGGGGAAAAATTGATTCACCAATGTTCTTTTACATATTGTAGGGAAATAGCTAGATCAATCCATGGCCTAAAGCACACCTTAACATTACTTAGGAAATTTTTCGGCTGACGTGAAAGTTATCCGCGAAACATAACGTAACACAAATTTTCAAAATAACCCTTTCATTAACTGCACAAACTCAAGAAACAGAATCAGTTAAGCCACATGGACTAATCGGGAAATTATGGTTGATATGAAAATAGCGGATCACAGTCGCTGGAGCGACCAATTTCATAAAACTAACATTACTACTAAAAAGAAACAAGGTCAAATAAAACTCGGTGACGAATTTTGTTACAAAGAGCAAAAAAGTCAAACAAAAATCAGAAACAGAAAAGACGAATTTGAATTGCAGAATTTGTGAAAATTTGCAAAATTAGGAAGAATCATAGGAGTCACCGACAGTTTTCTGTTTACTAACACAATATATATTCTGAAAACTTCTCGTGAAAGCAGGATTGCATACAGGATCGTATATGTACATCGAGACATCGTACCCGCGTCTAAACCGAGAAGCAGCGCACTTGATCAGTCCTCAGATCTCCGCGGCCGATGGAAACTGCCTTAGTTTCTTTTTCCATATGTACGGCCTCAACATCCGGGAGCTAGCTGTATACGAACAGACCTTGAGTGGTTCGAGACGTCTTCTTTGGCGTTTAAACGGTGAACATGAAGATGCCTGGAAATTTGCCTCAGTACCGCTACGCATTCCTAAAGGAAAGGCAGTCAAGGTTAAGTGAAATTTCCATTTTAACATAAGAAACCAGGAGTTGAGTCGGTATTCTCTTTAATGTTTATTGGTATGTGTCAAAGACAAAACCGAATTTGCAAAAGGCGGAAACGCCAAATAAGCTTTAGTGAGAACCTTTTTCCCGGCTAAACCGGCAAGATATTGGAGAAAGAATACTTTAAAAGACAAACACTCACCTTAATTCATGTACACTAGCGTGGCGGAAATGTGAACTGTAAATGCGGAGAATTAATAAAATTTACTGCATCTTAAGTAACAAAAATATAGCATGGCTTTTATTTGGTGAGTACTATTCAGATTGGAAAACTTATGCCCAACGGGGATTTCGTTATTCAGTGTTTTCAGCAGGAAGGAAACTGATTTTCCCAACCGGCGGGCAAATATATTCCAACAGAACTTCCTCATAAGAAAAACTTTCCGTTAGATGGTCAAGCCAGGCGGGCCAAATCGTCCTCACAGCCGGTCAATTCAGTTGTCCATTTCCTGCACCATTTACTGAAATCCCTGGCTCAAGCCGGTCTCCAGAGCAGAGCAATGAATATAAACCGTATTAAAGTGATATCAGGGAAATGCACACAAAGTAATTGACTGATGTACCTCTCTAACTCACCTAACCGCCACTCCTGGAAATGGCTAGTCAAGACTACGTTATATAAGATTTAATTGTCCCTCATCCTTCCCCACACTCTCATTAGTAGTCGTTACCTTTGATAGTCAACTCGGTTAGAAACATCGTGCTCTTATTCTGCCAAAAGGCCACGTTCGATATATCAATATTCTAACATAATAATCTCGGTATCATCGTGTATGGGTAATTTCCTAATTATTTCTTTGATTCTTGTATTTTAAACAAGAAATTGAACTTCCAGTGATGACCAAGATAACAAAGTACGTCAGTTAAGGGTCATAAAGTAAATAAAAACTAAATAGCAAGTATTTCACAAGTGCCGTTGGATATGAGATGGTGGATAGGGAACGAGGCGCGAAACGTCGAGTTGATTATAATCATCTCATATCCAACAAGCGTGTGTGGAATAATTATTTTATTTAAAACGCTCCCAAAATATCGAAAACTAGACTAACATGAAAACAAAAACGTTCCAAGAAAAATCACACGCACGGATGCAGTATTTGTAGAGCATGGCTCATAACTCATATTGCTAAGCCAATAAAAACTCTCGAATTTCATTATTCAATGATCCAGTTTTTATTAATCATGAATTATCAACTTAGCTAAAACGTTTTCTTTTTCTATGAGGGGATTTAGAACTATGAAATAGCCTGAAAGCCAATGTCCCCAAAAACGAAATACGTCTTCAACGACCGAACCAAGAACTCGGTCATCCCTGGTCACCGCAGTTGAATTAACTTTCAAGACAATTTATCGGTTAGAAATTGTCAGAACTGAGAGTTGTTTCTACGCGTTACCGTGAACTCTGGCTTACAATTCACAGGTTGTGTTCGGAGGAGTCGCCGGTGTTGGGTATATGGGGGACATAGCCATTGATGACATCATGGTGTTCAAGGAAGAACGTTGCGCCCTAAAACCACGACACGCCAAACCACGCCCTCCGCAGCCAACACCGGTCCCTAACCCTCCAGGTATGTTACCCAATAATCACCGGTTCTTTCAGCTAGTTTATTGTATGACATAAAAAATTTGGCCTTCAAGCAATTTCCAAGACCAATTTTAGTCATAGTGACGGGATGGAAACGCTACATTATCTAGTTAAACTTTCCTATATTGTAAATAATATCATACTTAGTATAGGGGAATGGATACAAAACCCTCAAAGGTCTTAGGGTCTTAGGGTTTGACCTGTTAACTATGCTAAAAATATTATGAATAAAATATCTGGTAATCAGCGTGAATAATCAATATTCTATGGAGAAAAGTACCACATGCCACAATGTATTTTTCCGTCCTTTTCATGGACCGAGAGCCCACCACATGAGCTGCAAATAACTGCCTTCAAATACTGGTCTGCTCGTACGTAATGCCGTCTTAATATAATATACTGCTCAGGGGTAATTTTAAGCAGGCTCTTGTGTGATAAATGGCAGATCGATTCCTTGAGCTGGCAGAGTCGAGAGATTTAATATGGAAACAAACTTGGTGATAATTAAACTCATTATCGTAAAATATAGCGAATAGTCAGCGTCTCGCCGATTAATTATTTGCCTCAGACTTTGGCAAATAATTGTTCTGCTAGACACTGACAAATCACGATATTTTGTTCAAGCTCGTCTCAATATTAATTATCGGTATTTATCTTTTTGTAGTTGTTGGCTGTTGTGGAAGTAAGACTCACAGGTATTTATCTTTTTGTAGTTGTTGGCTCTTGTGGAAGTAAGACTCACACACGCATCGTCGGAGGCACCACCGCCACACCCAAATCCTGGCCATGGCAGGCGATGCTTATGTACCAGAGAGACAACGGCGAGTGGCGTCAGTTCTGTGGGGGATCACTGGTGCATAATGAGTGGGTAGTGACCGCTGCACACTGTGTAGTGGATATTAGGAAAGAAGATATAGCCTCTCATATGGTCAGGTATTGTTAACAATATTACTTAAACAACAAAGAGTTAGCTTTTTAGTATCATTTAGCTTAAAATCTCCTTATATAAGTAGCTTGCTTGCGCTTGCAAGCTCCAGGTTAAAGGCGCATCATTACATTAACAACCCCTTTTTCTTTTGTTAGTATTCAGTTATGGGTAAAATACCCACTTACACTTTGTAACGCCAGAGCCTATTTAGTACAAAGACCGTACTTATTTTCTACTTTAATATATCAATAAAGGAACTGTTGTCAGCAGAAGAAAATTTGCGCAATCTAGAAAGCCTGTTTGCAATCCTGGCTAAGAGATAGCTTGTAACAACCCCTCAAAGTCTCTTCCAAAACTTAAAGTTAAATAAGCTCAGGGAAAGTCTCCTTCGCGGCCGTTTTTAGGATCGTCACGCAACGACTAGCTCAGGGATAGCTTGTCAAAGTATGATGTTGTTTTAATTAAGGAGAAATAAGGAAAGAGAGTTAAGGACAATCAAGGTGAACTTAAGTGCTTTTTGTTTGTTGACTCTTGTAGAATGGGTGCACATTACAAAAACACATCCCTCCTGATTGGCTCAGAACAAGACTTTCACATAAAGAGGATCTACATCCATGACGAATACAACAGTGTGACACGTTACAACTACGACATTGCTCTAATCCACCTCGACCGACCCGCAATACTTCAAGATGGTGTAGCCCTTGTATGCCTTCCTGACGACCAGATAGCATTTCCCCCCGGGTCTAATTGCTGGATAACCGGTTGGGGAACACTACAACCGGGAGGTGCATCACCTGATGAACTACAACAGGCAATGGTTCCTCTGGTATCGAACCAGGAATGCACCAAGAATGGCTCCTATGAAGCAAATAAGATTACCCCTGAGATGTTATGTGCCGGGTTTCCACAGGGAGGCAAAGATGCTTGCCAAGGGGACTCCGGTGGGCCCTTGGTGTGTGAAGACAATGGGCAATGGTACCTTAAAGGTGATACCAGCTGGGGCTACAGCTGCGCCAAGCCAAATTATTATGGGGTGTACGGACGAGTGGAAGTTCTTAAGGACTGGGTATTCCATGTTATGGCCCACCCTGATATTTAGTCTAAATAACCATAGCTCTTGTCGTGCTCCAAGTGCTCCAAGGTGCTAACGTCTGCTTAAAATATTAGTTGTTCGATAGTAGTGGGCAATGTAGAAACCCTTAAGAGAAAATAAAACTTCTGGAGTACACGTACAGTCTCTTTGCTTTCTTTCTAGAGTTTGGAGTATAGGCTTTTGACGTTCGAGGGAATGAACACTGAAATTTCAACGCTGAGAGTGTTTTTTTATATATAACACAACAATACTACCACAATGTTCCGAATGTATTTACACCCCTCACCCCTCCTCCCACTGACCTGACTAAATTGCAGCGGATAGTAGCAACTTCAAACCAAAGTTCACTTCTTGGGAAATAGCATTCGGGAATAAAATATACAAATTGAGAAGAATTCACTCTGTTCTAATGTTAATTGTTTTTTTTTTCCTCAATTTACCTCCTTTGTCTCTAAATCACGCTGTCTGCTCACTCACAGGTAAAATGACAAAGAGCTACACATATTACAACGGAAACTGCAAAGGAGCTTATGTCAAAGAAATTAGTTTATTGTGTTTTCCGGATTGTCCCATGTTTCTCGTTTCATTTTTCCACTTTTGACGCGACGGTAGGATGCTGGATCGGCCGATACACGGTATACAGACTATCCAGCTACCCGCGTAGGCAAGGATCTCGCGAAAGGAACAACATTCAGAGAGAAGTGTAACAAGGAAAAAAAATGCCAAATTGGAACTGAAGAGGACAGGTTCATTCGGAACTTCACGGTAGTAAAAACACAGAAAACACGCCGTTCAAAGTTTTTTGTTCCGCATCGTTTCAAAATCTATAAATAGTTTTCACAAACTAGACAACAACTTGTAGTGGTACGTGTGAAGTGCGGAATCTCTTAACTGAATTATTCTGTGATAAAACAATTGCGCCAATAAGTGAATGAAATTTTAATTCCTCAATACTACTGTACTGAATAAAAACACTGGCTTAGCTCTGTACACGTGGTCAGCCATTAAATAATTCTACCCAAAATCTAAACCTTGACCGATTCAGCCCAAATCCGACCAACAAGCACGACAAGACGTGCTTTTGACAAAATGTGGCGTACGACCGTTGAACTTGGAGTTTCAGTTTTAAGTTTGCCTCGACTCTTTCACTATTAAAAACGTACACTCAACATCCCCGACAAATTATGTAATCATGATAACCAATTGGGGACTATAAATCAACTTTATTCCTTAGTTTTTTCAGTGCCATAGAATACTCGCTGGAAATTTGAAAAACAATCAATATTACAGAGAATTCATTCACTACCTGTTCAGTTGACTTAAACTTGTTCAGATCAACTTCTACCAACGGTAGTTAACGGTTCCATTTTACGTCATCAGCATGTCGTCTATCGGTGGATGGGCTATCGTGAAACACTCAACTGAAATTTACCCAGCAACGATCAAAAAGGGACATATAAACCTGGTTCAAATGAAACTGAATATACACAACGGCGGCTGTTGTCAGTTTTTATGCCAAATCGCTCGAAAATACGCCAATAACAGTGAAAATTCCTTCGCGTTTTACGCATGCAAACCATATGTAAAGACACAAATGGCTTTCTGAATGTACATGTTTCGCCAGCTGCTGGTGAATTCAACAGTTTACATTTTCTCGCTACAGGGGTGAGGATAGTTTTGAAGTTTCCTAAGTAACCATTCATGGACCAAGTAATTGCTTAATATAAAATGTACTGATTAAGTGGCCCGTTTTCACTGCAAGCCTCTTTTTGTCGAGGACATTTAACTGATTGCCAAACAAAACATAACTTGTGAATTTTGCATCAATATTAATAATGACAGTATCAAGTCACACCTTTGATAATATTCAAAATCGCAGACTGGCTAAAGAACCAAACGTTAATATTAATAATCACACACTGAGATGCGGCGTGTTCAGCGTTAAGCAGCTGAGACTGCCCATTCCAATATATGCAACAATATAGTGAATAAGATCGGTTTGCAGGTAGCATCTAACAACTTGCAGACTGCCCAGTGAGATATGTGTGCGGAACTCAGGCCTCAGTGAAGTGGACAAGATTTCCCATCATAAGAGTTACCAGTACATATGCGATTTATTCCGAGCCAACGGAATTCGTGAAGTCTAGGTGATGAACTTCTCCTCGGTTTGATCATGGGCTCTCTATGGTTTACTGTTTTTATTTACGGTAGGGTGAAGGTTGAAGGTTGGGGCGTGGGGAGACGACTTACTTCTGTTTCTGACTTTATATAAGCAAACGTCTTTGTAATCAACGCGAAGACTTAACATCAACAAACGCTCTAAATATAGCTTTTTCTATTTAAAAGTTCGTCAGCGAACAAAGCAGCACCGGAAAGGCTCCAAGCTTTCAAAGAGCCATCGAAATCACAGCTGAAGAATATAAAGTTGAGAACACAGCTGACAAGAGCCACTGCCAAGTACGTTTGTCATGAAAGAATGGCAGTTTTAACACTTAAGATGCATAATCCATCTGGACGAATTTCAGCAAGCCATGCTTTGTTTGGTCAGGGATGTCTTTATAGGTTCACGATTAAAGGACAAGTGAAGAATTTGGGGTCGAGACAGTTACCCACGGAAGGTTACTATTTTTAGCCTCTACTTAGATACCCAATTCGGCAGCTAAGCCGTATTTTTTTCATGAAATGTGTGAACTTGCTCGGGGAAAAAATGCAGTACCACAATCGTGTTACATTAAAGGTTCACTTCAGTGAGTTCAGCAACATCTCTTAAAAACGATCATATCGCAATTTTAAAATCTCTTCATTTTTTTTTGAGTCGGGGGAGGAGAAATTGCTATATTAGGTAGCAGTAAGAAATAGTGACCTTAGAATTTGGTCTGGATCTACATCGTTTGCACGCATTTCCCAATTCCAGACGAATTCCTTGTCTTCGAGTCTATAAATGTCCAAGACATATGGTTTGACTCGGTATTTTATCGACAATCTAAAACAATCCAGATAAGTCGCAAAGAAAAAAATGAGATCAGTTAAGACAGCATGGTCTTTGGTATGTGAGCATGCATTTTGCATGCGCAGATTTAAGTGTGAGATACGTACGATAATAAAGAATCGGGAATGCTTCACTACACCTGAAATCTGGCTGTCATGAGGGTTGCTGCGGTCAGCTGACAAAGAAATAACACCAGCGTGTTTGGATGAAGAGATACAAAGCTTTGCTAACGAACAAAGAAAAAACGCGTTAAGGCAAAGCAGAAAACATTGCATCGATGTAGCCCCTCTAACATGAAAATGATAATCCAAACACATTGCTCTTCCGCTCAGTACAAATACTACACGTGGATTTTAAACAGTACTTACTATCTAGCTTAAATCGTTCATGTGGTACTAGTGACAACTGGAGTAACATTGTAAATTCCTTTAGGTATTGCTAACGGGAAAGACTGGATTAAAAGACCACTTTCAGTGGAGTGTAGAAATCTGCAACAATCAATGGAAAAAGAACGCATCTAAGTTCTTTTCGAATCGCGAGATAAAATGGAGAAAGAACAACAACCAACCTGGCCTCCATCGTGTGAAAGGCGTGCTCAAAACAAGACCTTTTTGTTCATTATAACCAAGTTTAACAAATACCACACTTTTTTGTTCACATACAATCAATCACTGCTCTACACTTTCGTTCCAAAATAAAATCTTCGCTAAAGGTTTTGTGAATACAAAAGAAGACACAACAAAGGTTGTTATTGTAAATGTTAGAGATAATTCTTTCTGGCCCGAGTTGTAAGTGGTGCGGGATCTCCTTAGTTTCTTTGCGTTTTGCATAAGCAGAAAGCTATCGACAAATGGTCTTACGTCAGTCGTCGAGACAAACACATGGGACACTGAATGTTTATAGCAATATTTTTGCATACAAAAAAAACGGTCGTATATGATTATACAGTAGCTATTGGATTTAACCATTGATAATATCACTGTTCGCTCAGGCCATGTGCAAGTTATAGCTCTTATATGCTACTGGTGATACGTCGAAAAGCTTCATGGCAAAAATAATGGAATTAACTTGTTTATGTTTTCAAAGGTTTTCAACTTGTCTGTCCATTTGCTATCGTTCGTGAAAATCTTCAAAGAACAATCAAACAGTCAATTTCTTCCATTTGTACTTTCTTTAAGACGATTCGTCTCTCTTTATAGAGATACTCTTCAAAATACGTCTCAGCTAACATTACACAAACGTTTAAAGGGTCATTCGCTGCGTTTCAAAACAAGCTGAGTATCCTATGAGCTTTTCACTCTCCAGTAATTTAGACCGTCTGGTAATTTTGATAAAGATACCCATTTAACCTTTAATTTTCTTCGCACAAAAAAGAACTTAAAAAGACGACACAAAACCGGAAAATGAGCAAACAAGAAAGCCAAAGGCCACTTCCTAATCATTTATACATGAACCAGTATGTGCGGCTTTAATGAAATAAAGCAACGACAATTAAGATAGCATTGCAACTAGGCCTCCAGATCTAATTGCGTGCACACATTAAAAATTTACATATAACGCGAGAAGTCCTGATATAGTCAACGAATTATTACGAGCTGGAATCCTTTGCACCGATTTTCTCTTGCCAATTCAACACGCAATAAAAACCACTCGTGACTGTCACAAGAACTAATTTGATGTTTAAAAATGTTAAGTGGTATGTGAATGTCTATCTAATCTAATTCCCCTTCAGGCCAATGTGTTTATCAGAGATGAGGCTGAGCTGCCGTCGCGGCGCCTCTCCACTTCTGTCGGCTAAATCTGTTTATAAGAGCTTAGTGCTGATAAGCGATAACACCACATTGGTTCGCAAATGGAATTTTGAAAGCTTGACCAAAAATTCCAATCAGCCTTTCCACTAAGCGGGATAACGAAAACCATATTTACGTTACACCTGAGCAGAAAATCGAATGTTTCTACCCACATTTCCCCTAATAATTGTTCCTCAAAGCCATTGTTCTCTACAAATGCTTCTTTTGAGAAAGATTGCTTGTCTTAAATTATTCATGAAGAAATTGTCACGAGGAAACGATACAAGGCTTTCTTAAAACACATTGTAAACAGGTAAATCAAAATTTGATGGACAGAAACCTCTATCATCATTGCTACATATTTCAATCGACGGACTCGTCATGTATTCGCGTTTGTTGTGTCTGAGAACAATGTTCTGGGATAGCCTGAATAACCTAGATAATCTTTTAAGCTAAGATCTGGTCTAAAAACAAAATTAAACAACTGAAAAAACCCTCTGTTTTTCTCCAGACTTATACACCCGCCCAAACGTGAAAAATAACCTGCAGTTTTTTTTCGTAATAAGCTGGTGCTGGTGGTTGATGGACAATAAGGAAGGATAAACTCCCACTTTGCTTTAAGAAAAAATGAGGCCAACCTTGATTAAAATTCACGTGGTAATAAACACAGTCGTATATTTGAACAACACTATGTTCGTGTTATCATGTTAACAGTATTTTTGGCCCAGTAAGAGACTAAACTCCGCTGGAAGTCTTTCAGAAAGTTAGAACTTTTAGCGGGTGGTAACATTTGAAGTTTTTATACAAAAACAAAGTGGCAAGAGGGTTGCTATAAAGAGGAAAGAACAATGGGCTAGATTCAATAAAAGGTTTCCTAAGGTCTGGTGCAAATACTCATTTACTACCAAGCTATTGTCAGAAACAACCCTAAACAGTAGGGCGTACTGTGCATTGATAACGGTTGAATCCTGACGATAACGTGTTACATTAGACCGAAAAATGCAGTCTGACTGCAAAAGATAGTTAAGTAAGATTTCTTTATTGGCATCAGTCTTCACAATGGCAGGTTCTTTTACTGGTAGGAATAATAAACTGGAGTTCTTCCATATGCTACCTTAAAATAAAGTACCATATTTGCCTCACAAGGAGGCCGATACTCATTCAATCACCCTCTCAGGCTTGATTGAAAAAGCTCAATCATCAAAGCCTAAAGACACATTCAAGAGCCGTTATCATAGTGAATCCGGTTCGCACTCTTTCTGTCGTCCAATGTAATAATTGCTCGAAACGTTGGACAAAAATGGCAAGTACGCAAAGGAACGAACGTAGCAAGAAGTCGCACTGGGAAACACGTGGAATTTTACTGATCAGGCAGACAGGTACACTGCAAAACAGTGTAGTCTTCTTCTCTTCGTTTTGTCCGAGGAGGCTTAAAAGAGATACAGGAGTTCCCACCGAGCGTAAAGTAGCGACTGCTCGCATGAAATGCCCATGCTCTTTTTGTGTGTTATGTTGGATCAACTGAGCGAGGCAGTGCTCCCTATTTTGTTTTTCTGAGAATCTCACAGTAAGATATCGTCGTATCCTGCTGTTATAATCATTACTGTGTCGTCGGCAATGAGCCAGACTAGTAAGCGAGAATTTTACATAGAATACGATGATCAGCTGTTAGGAGTGAGCATTGTGTGTATTTGAGGCGGCGCGGGATATTATGCCATGTGGTTATTCGAGCTCTTCGTACATACTTCTTTTGTCACTGCGTCTTCAAATTAAACTGACAGCGCTGTCGTTTTTCGAACGTCAACGTTTTGAGCCATTTTCTAAATGGATTCTTATATATTACGTTGTGTAAAACAACATAGTTTTCAATAAACTGTTTTATCGACAAAGACACTGATGGCGCAGCTGCCAGGCTAGAGAAGATGACACGAGTGAAACAGGTGGTTGATGATGGAAAACGCTTTATGTTCATGTCACAGTGGATGGATACGGAAATCGACTTCAGTGTTTGAATCTGAATACAGTACATACATCAATCGCGTTTGTTGCTATAAATAGTATTTGCTGCTTAACCCAAAGTGACTAAGCTGCCTTTGATATAATGAGAAATATTTCATTACAATTAGCCCAGTGTGCAATTCTGCATGAATCAATCCACGAGTTTTAGCTCTAGTCTGTAGAGCTTGGCTTTACTGAATACCTTATGAAAACAACCGCACTAGGAAGCCTGTTGGAGAGAACTAAAATGTGATTTCGCTAAAACTACTATCCTGAAATTAAACGTAAAGAAGAGTAAACAAAATCGCTGACTAATTACAAAACTGACAGATTATTGATTAAAATAAATTAACACTTTGAGATCGGTGGAAGTCTTTGTACATATTCTTAATAAGCAATGTAGACAGAGAAATTCTTTACCGACAGCTGACCACAAGTTTGCTTTTCGACTCTTGTTCATTGTAAAGTAACTGCAGTACCGTTTCTGTGCTGTCCTCATTTCTCAAAAGGACATTTGGATCTCAAAAACTAAGCATTGCTGTCAACAGCATTTAAACTACCCAAATATTTTTAGTAGACTAGACGACTTTGTCTCAAGCTGAAAACTGATCAATGAAGACAAATTTCCCTCTCTCATCGTGATTACAATTCCCAAAAGTAACCAGGTAATCATCACGCGAAAGGCACAGGCAAGGCAACGCAACACGTTAAGCATACCAAAAGACAGCCGGCTCGGTACAGCACTCTGACAAGACTGTCACCTTAACAGGCTGTCAAACTACTCCAGAAGGCGATGAAACTTCACTGAACTATTCCCTTAAGGTTGAATCTCACGAAAAAAACGTTATAATGAATATGCAAATAATTCCAGTTCTGCTTGTCAATCCTACGCGCTCTCTTCAGAACGCTAGTGGAATTAATGTGCTCCTTAAGCACGTGTAACTGGTGATTCATGTAGCAGCGCACGTCCAAATTTTTGCCTCCATGAAACGGGTGGAATGTGTTGATATTAAATCAACACAGCATCCACTCCAACATGAGATCTGCAGGACCTGATCAGCATCTTCCTGTTATTTGTAACTCTGCCATTTAAACTAGTCTACGTTTTTCTTGAATTAAAATAGATTTCCACACTATTAGCATACCGGCACCTGCTTCCTTTGAGAACGTCTTAATTTAAACAGTCCGTCGACAAATTTAGAATGTATGGACACGAGTTTAGGTTAAATACAGCACAACATAAATTTAAGTGTAGTCAGTTTACAGTTGTAACAAAACCAAGAACACTTGTTCAGTCGGTTCATTTACACCCACACCAAACTTAACAGCTGTTCACAATATCAATAAATGATCTCGGTATTTTGTTTTCGATTTGATGTTAAATATTTTACAAGATGTGTTCACGCTTTGTCAACAATTTTGGCATCTTGCTGTTCCTAGGCGTCCCGATAAATAACTACTCTTCCTTTTCGTTTACTTTGAAACCCAAAAAAAAACGAAAAGGAAATTGGTCACAAGATAATTTAATAAGCGTCTGAAGTAAGTACGAAAAAATCGATTCTTTAAAAGTCGAGTTTTATGCCCAAAAGTAAATCTAAAAAATATAATTATTCGCTTCTCCGTACGCACAGGTGTGTGGCGCCACTAAGTCGCCAAACAAAATCTTACTAATAAGTTAACGAAACTTACTTTTAATATTACAAAATCAATCTGATAACTAATGCTTCCGCAAACCAATAGGAAACGAAACGCAAAAACTTTAAAATAAAGACGACTTCGGCTTCTTCGCAAAATCCCATTAGACAATAACATAAGCAATTTATTTTCCCTAATGTTGGACAATGCAACAGGTTACCAGGACAATGGCACGATAGAGCCTTCTTAAAAGACCTTTCAAGACTAAATAGCTAGAGCAAACGTCCTAGCGTGTGAACTGAAAGAAAGCAAATGAATGAGACATAAGGCGGGTAATACCTCAAGGAGATCTGCGGTGTTCCATGAAGTTTAATTGCAACCTGTCAACTGATTCCTTTTGAGTCCTTTGTTTGTTTTGCTAGGGGGTTTATCTGTTTATTTGTATCGGTACGAATTCTACAAATATCTCTTAAAAACCCTTTCTCGCTCAACTGGAAAGGTCTTTTTCTAAAAGCATCTTTTTACATTTTCTTGTTACTTAAACAGGTTCACTGGCTGAAAGATTAAAGAAAATAACTAAAGCGACGTTGTTTTATTGTGAAAATTCTAAAAGGTAGTCTCTCAGGCTGGTTAATCCATCACTCGTGTTGTTTCGTAAAGTTCGAAGACGACAGACCCGCTTTGCTTTAGCCATAAATGAGATCAACTACTTTTTCGCGAGAAGCTTTTCCATTTTTCAAGTCACAAATCTCAATGAGTGCCAGAAAATGGCAATGCATAACCGTGAGACGAAGAAAAACATTTCAAGTGAGAAAACGGTGCATTTAAGGCTTTGTTGGTGTTGCTTAACCTGAATATTCCAAAAACTGTATTTTATCCAACAGGCTTTTAAAAACTTACCAAAATACATTTCTAAATTCCAGAGGCACCGTTTAAGAGACAATCAATGATTGCATGCAGCCAGGATGGCAGCAAGCATAACGGTTAATTTGTTTGACGCGATGCCAAATGTCAAATAAGACCGTTTCAGCCAAGGAAAACAACTATCTCTTGAAAACTGAAAAACTCTATGGACTTGTTATGGCAAGGAGCCATGATCAACCAGATGGTTTTCGCTGGAGGAGAGATACTTGTTTTGTTGTGGCCAGTAAAATTGTCGCATCACTCTTCGGCCTCGGTGTTCGTGTAACAACTAATTGGATTCTACTGCGGTGAATGGCTACAACTAAAGACGGTTCCAGCTTGGCTGGAAGTAAGTCCAGTTGGTCTTGACATTTATTAGATAAATTGGTTAGATTCAGGGCTCAATTTCTCTTACACAGGCACCCATCTGCAGGTCGTAAATAGAAGATAATCGAAACCAGGCTTTGACATACCAACATACCAACTTGATAATGTTCAATAAAAGTGCTAGATAACAAATAGTGCAACACCATTTTTGACACTGGTGATTAATTTTATGAAATTCAGTACATTACAAGAATCTAAGATAAACCCAAGGTACACCATACTACATGAACAAATATCAAGTTATCCATCACGTTTCTCGTTTTGCAAAGGTAAAGCTTTTATTTCACTGTCATTACTGGCGAGACTAACGGAAAATATCATTATTTAGAACAAGCCATGGCAGTTTTTATTTACCTTTTATTTAGGACATTCTTTAAAAACAAGTTTAGCTGAGTATACAGAAGTGGTATATTAAGGATTTTCTTGGTGATTGAAACGGAAAGCAACGGACAAGGTCATTTCTACAAACAACACAAGCTATTCCACAGTGTCCGTCATGTTCAATTTTTTTTCCCATCCCAGCTTACATAACTCTAATTATAACTCTTGAAAATAACTGAGTCTGATTAACTGCGGTAGAAAAACCCTTTACAGAAGACCAGTGCATTTCAAAGAAATTACAGATAGCAAGAAAGAGTTTTCTGGAACATATCCATAGACATTCCTGTGTCACAGTTCACGACATTGAAGGAATTATTTACACAAGTTCTTGATGTAAATAGGAAACAACCGAGAATTCGGAAGAGAAGATAAACGTTTCTAAGTGCTGGTATAAAATTAAATTTTTCAAATGATTAAAAATCTGCAAGTTAAAAATAAACGAACCAGTTAATAATGACGGGTTTTGTCTCCTTGTCAGAGACTGTTTTACTTGGACACAAAGAACATTCGTATCAATTCACTTTATTCACTGGATGAAGTAACATAAATCCCTTTCCACTATTGGTAACACGTAGAGAGCAAAAACCAGAATTGAAGAAAAGAATAAAATTGTTCTTTCTTGAAAAGGTACGTAGAGAAAAAAAAAACAGAATTGAATAATAAGCGAATAGCAATATTTCCATTGTATCACAGGACTTCTCTCAAAGAACCTGCAACGCCTAAAAATATTGTTTTACCTTTCTAAGAGGCACGTTAAAACAGGTATTCAAAAACATTTAACAAACATTAAATGAAAAAAGAAAAATACAAAGAAAACTGGCCACAACGTGTGTGCATCATCAACCCTATATTCATTTCGCACGATTAACTGGAACAAATAATGAAATGAAATTCACTGACAGTCTTGTAGTGATTGGTTCTATTTCGTAGTTCAGCTTTACGTCTTGGGTCACACTGTGAAGATGACATTTGCAGACAATAGACCTTTGTTAGTACGCGGATTTCACAAAATGGTAATTCTAAGCAAAAATTCGTGATATAACGGGAATACATCAGTGAGGCCTTTCTTGTGAGTTTTTTTTCGAAGTTAAAATTGACGACTTGCTTCGTTCTTGGCCAAAGTGTACAGGGATTATGAAGCAAGCAACAGTGACGACAAAATATAATAAAATATGTTTTGCGATGCCACGGCTGAAACTTTAAACGATTAAGTCTCTTCCAGACCCGAACTCTTTCATGCCGACAGACACGTTGTGGAACAAACAGTTCTTTTGAAAACATATCCAGTCGCCATTCAAGTATGAAAATCACAATAAGTTGCTTGGCACAAAAGGGATCAAACAAATGGTGCTTATTGCCTCTTTCACATATAGTCCCATAACAATTGTAGCGATGCATTGCTGTATGGCTAAAGCTCCAAAGCAATACGTATCGCAATAATTTGTAAATAATAAGCTGACCTTCGCTCAATTTTTTTTATAGGAACTAGCACGGAGCAATTAGCTCCTCTTAAAAACAACTTTACACAAGTGCGTACAATATCACACAGGAAGATTGGAAGCCACTTAGCTTTCAGTGATATCATATCAAAAGCGGCCGCGATTTATTGGAGCGTGTGATGTTTTATGGTTAGGCCAAATGGTGCGTTGTACGAGGCAATGGCTTAAACCTGAGAAAATCAACCTCAAGAAGCAGAAAATTCATCTAACAAGGACAAAGTACAGTTAGCTAACCTAAGTCACTAAATCAGGAAAGAATTAAGAGACTCACAACAAAATTGGGTCGTTCAAAGGGGTGAGATTCAAGAGGCCAAACCTGACAGATTGATTGTGACTCGTTTAACAGCGGGAGGTATTTTATAAAACCGTTGGCTTTCAAGCCACGTTTGACATAAACAATTGTCGATGTCTCATACTATGTTTTATTGTGTAGGAAACAAATTGCACAAACAGGGCAGTGTGTATTTGTTTTAATGATGGCGTTGTAGTGTTAGTTGCTATTTAACACGACCTTAGTTCTCAACACATTGTCGTTTCTGCTCCTTTTGTATAAGTCAATTCATCGTGTCTATTGTGGATTTTATGAGACCGCCTTCGCATTTTATAGTCATTCCAAAGTCCCTTTCAAGTGCTTCTGAGACGAATCACAAAAAGCACCGACAGAAGCGTTTTTTAATTAGTTTGCCTTTTGTAAAATTGCTTATTAATGAATCACTTTACAAACAGAGACGCCAGGCGTTCTCGAGAGACCCGCTGAGTACTAATTGGTATGTAATTTGTCCGAGATAAGTAGCATTTTCATATTCATTTGCTAAGTAAACACAAGATAATTTCTTCTCAAGTGCGCAATGTCCCTAATGCTAGTTAAATTGGAAGGTCTCATCAGATAAGTAAATCAAGGAAGCAATCAAAACCGGTATCTATTCTAGAATACAAACAAATTTTCCTCAAATTTACGAACTCGGAAAACATTTTAATTTTTCATTACTAGGATAGAAACTAGCCACGAGCGAATTCCAGCTGACCGAAATGTAAATAAAACTCCTCCTTTAAACCCTTTAAGTGCTATTTGTCAAGAGAGGAAAAAAAGGAAAGAAAACGTTGAAACAGTTTGTTCTCTCCTCCTCGGCGCAGGTTTTTTCTTTATAGTCCAAACACTGTATTCGAGACAATCTGTTAAACCGTGGATTGAGGTCTCATCCAGAATTAAAGAGTTGTCTCTTCAAAGCTTCATCTCATACTGGGATGTAGAGTTCTTCAACATTCAACTTGGCCAAGGGAAAATACAAAAAGATATTCTGTTGATAACTGAGCCAAGTCAGACTTCAATTAAAAAAGACACATAATTAAGATTACAGGAGGGAAATCAAGTTTTGTTGTCTTTCATCCAAGAGTATTAGAAAGAAGATTAACGCTCTATAAATAACATTTCAAAGTGTCAAAATAGCACTATCGTATAATAAAGATACTGTTAATAACATAAAGAAAAGCCCAAGCTTTAAAACAATTTAAAATGCGCTTGACACCTAATTATTTCCTACAAGGACACGATAAACGCTATCGACATGTTAACCACGGGCAAGGAAAAGTTTTAAAGGCAATATCGTCCTATTGCTTTCGTTGGAAGAACAGTTGAATGTATGGGGAAAAAGGGCTTAAGTACCACTGGGGAGTGTAAAGCAAAACACGGCTTATAATCGACGCTGAACCTCAAGAACCAAATTAATCAAATGCAGACATATTTGTGCCAGATGCGAGATGTAAGGGCATTTCTTGGCTGATGTTCGTACAACAGCTTTTTCAAACAGCAAATAATAAAGATCTGGTTTCCTTATCACAAAAAAAAAACATTGCATTCCCATATCTATTATTTCCTAATGACGACCATATGGGTGAAAGCTGTTTTGGTATGTCCATCTACCAACACCCAACGGCAGGTTGCTATGAGAAAAATACAGCGAGAACTACTTGTCCTCTTTTTGTGAAGTAATTCAAGGGGACCAGTGAAAAGAGCATTGAGATATTAGAAGAACTGGCTCTTAAGTATCTGACTTTCAGCTCTCGAGAAACACAGAAGACGACCTTACCTGCAAAGGATAACTTTACTTCTGTTTTATATTACAATAGACTGTTTGTTCTTGCTATTTACATAGACCATGTGGACACTTAAGGAATGAATCCCTTTTTGCTTGGACTAAGAACTAGTGTCGCTTGTGAAATAATCGCTGGTGGCTTGATAAATAACACCATTGAGCTTTTAGTGCTACTATTGAATTGCAAAAAAACAAGGCCACCAGTTTCGGACCAGAAATTTCCTTAGCGGAAAAAAGCGTGGCAACACCTAAAGTCGGATCAGACGATGAAATTAGTACTGCACTACCCGTGAACAATACGATGATTAGTTTTCTTTTCACAATTTCTAGCAGGTACAAGCCGTTGACAACCAGTCCTTCGGGAAAAATATTACCAAGATACTGTATGACCCAACGTTTGCGGTACACTCATATCTGTTCTCCCCTCATAATTGTAAGAGACGAATTTCAATTTATTAGACCGCTAAATAATTATTAAGACATTGTTTTGATGGCCAAAGGAACACTGAGATGAGCTGCTGCAGTACCGGCTGTACAAAACATTTGCTGTGCCTAGTATCAATGCAGTGTTTCAGAAATTGTTTCGAAGACACGTGCTTGATGTCTTTATAATTGGTCTCACAACAACTTGAAATCAATTGAACCTCTTGCTACAAATGCTTTTTCAATACGTGGCCACCACAGACCCTTCTTGGGTTATTCATATCCGCCCTTGGCAATTATTGCACATAATATTAACAAAATTTGCGAAGTTCATTTTTACAAAAAAAAATGTTAACCGCTTGATTGATATGATAGGTTTCATTTAAATTTTCTGAAATTTGTTTATAATTTTCTGATCGGCAAACTCTTGTAGAAGGAAATCGCAATTGTCACTGGGGGTATGGGAAATAAAATACAAACAAAAGAAATTATCTAAACAGATCGGAAATTGCAATTACAACTAATACCGCTACTTGCCAACTACGCTAATGGTACATGAAATTGGGAAAAGCTTGAGAAGCGCCATAAGGACTCCCGTGTGAGTAGCTCATAGCCTGTCCATAAGGTGAATTAGGTAAATTAACGTGTGCGTAAGATTGGAAAGCGAAATGGGGGCCGTATGGCGAAGGTTCACAGCACACAGATCCAGCTCCGAGACTCGATGGAAATCTTGGTGGCAAATATGGCTTGCTAGCCAGTTTAAGTTTTTCTAATTCCGCTTCATGAAGTCTTTTCGCTTTTGCTCTGCGGTTCTGAAACCATATCTTTACTTGCGTTTCCGTAAGGTTCAGAGAGGCAGAGAATTCCGCTCTTTCGGCGATGGAGAGGTATTGCTTTTGTCGAAATTTCCTTTCCAAAGCAAGTAGTTGCGAAGTCGTAAAAGGCGTTCTTGGTTTCCGATTAGTTTTATGTTTCCTGAGTTGACATTTCGTTGGACTCAAGCGTGGACGAATACCTGAGAGAAAGGCCACATAATGATATGAGTGAGTACTTGATTGTACAGCACACGGACTCAGGTTTTGCTAAGACACGCAACGCAGCCGGTACTTTGTCCGCAAGCCGAGAAGAAACCGTTCTGCTTCTAACAACATAACGATGCAACTTAAGCAATTATACAGCGTTAAACATTGTCTCATAACATTAAATGGGGAAAAGTGAAAACGTAAACGACAGAGATTTTAACTTACGAGGTGGAGGGTCATATCTAGTAGAATGCATCCAAGGGAAATCTTCTGTCCATTCCACACGCTCATTTGTGTCTTTGCTTTCGCTAGCCAAATCGATAGAAGGTTCCGTACCCTTCACAGCTTCTCCTCCCCTAACATCTTGTTTATCCAACAGCCTTTCAACAGAAAAGTTAATCGGCAACCCTGGTGCGCGGGCTGAGTTTGCCGGGCTGTCGCCATTTTGGTCTGGTTTGGATATAAGCGATTCAACGCTGAAAGATATACCTCTAGCCGTGGCAGGTCTGTTTTGCTCCATTGCGTTTGATATCTCTTTGAGAATAAATCACAGTTCTGTTTGTAAGCACAAAACGCCTGTGCGTTAGCGAGGAGTCCCTGGAATGCCTACTTGCTCTGCCGTCCTTAGCTTTAGTTCGGAACTGAAGAGAACCTGCTGTGAACAGCCATTTCACCCGTTTGACGTCCGCGTATATTGGACCCTGCCTAATAGGGCATAAGATAATTGTGTCATTATCAAGCAAATTTGTTGTTGATAAATGGCAGCCAACCACAGGACGCGTAGGGTGTCATCTTTAAAAGATTTGATAACTGCTAAATTGTTCCCATTGGCTCGCATTAAAACCAATTTACGGCTTGGTAGTTCCATTGTTTCTGTCGGCGTGGTGGCTTCGATAATTCTACAAACATGTTAGAACTGCCTTCCAGGCATTTACAAAATAATTTCGTCTGACGTGCCCACACTGTCGGTTTGAAGTTGTTATCCAGAAGTACCGCCTTTCTTGCTTCAAAACCAAAACCACTTGTCTGATAATTAGGATTAATATGCAAGGTACTTAAAAGAAAAGTAATGGGCTGGTTACGAGATGGGAATCTTCTTTCATCTGGTGACGAAAGTCACGAAATACAGCGCTGGCGAGACTTCTATTTGCGCCATAGTTGAGTCCCCTTTAAAAAGCAGACAGAACTACCAATGACTAGAAATATTGCAGCTCCCTTCTCTCGCGTTTATTTTGTTTGCCAAAAATTTTAGCTTTAAAGGGACAAGTATTTTTTATTGTTTGCTTTAATCCTTAAAACAAATAGTAGACGTCAGCGGGGGGCTCTCAATCGATAGTATCAGATCTTAAAGGAAAACAAAATTTTATGGAAATCAATTAGAGCTTTTTCAAATACAAATTACTACGTGTCTCTATTATCGGCTTGTTCGGGAAGTAATTTCCATCTGTGTATGTAACCGGTAATTGAGAGGTAATTGAAACAAGCGATGTGCTTTCGAAGATAATGATATGGTAATATGGCCTTCACCAAGGCATACACACAATTTCTAAGCACAAAGACAACACCGTTCACTGTAGTGCAGTCTTGAATAGTGCGACATGATTGAATCAATTATAACACCTTGACAATCTTCTAAACACTGCCAAGGAGGGACCATATTGATTTTAAGCGATAAGACAAGAGGTTTTGTTTGGATTATTCCCTTCCTGCATGCCCGAGAGCTTTTGAATGTTTATTATCGGCTCTCGGTCTTAATTTGATATTTCCACAAACTGTTTGGTCAGGCTGATTATTCGATTTCCAGATGCCGAACACGGAAAATTCGTGATTAGCAGTTCACTCAAACGTATCCCCGGTATCAAAAAAGAACAGGCTGCGCATTCTTGGCGCTAATGTCTCGATCGATAAACTTTAATTGTAACCATACAGCGTTAGCATAAGAGATTACTAATTAGAATAACTTTGGATATCTATGAAGTTCTAGTGAAATAGATATTAATCGCCATTTCGATGTAATTAGCGAAAGACGCCAGTAGTCTGAAGACCTAATAAACAACAGCCGTAAGACTCAATTATATTTGACACAGAGGATAATTTTAGAACCTTTAGAGTTGCTCTGAAAAAGTCCATACCCTTGACTACTGCCGTGTTTGTTCTCTAAGCTTTTCCTGTAATTAGTGTTCTTTCAGAAGACAGACAACTTTATGGAGAACACTTCAGGCCAGCCAGATACAAATTACACAGCAGAACTCCGCTCGCTTACGTATTTCGACTTCAACGCTGACAGTTTGGAAGATAACCAAATTTGAGAAGCATGGCTTTATCTTGCGAGTGCTATTCAAGTTGGAGTTATCTTTGTACAGCGCCATGTTTTCCGATACCAAGATTAAGTTTCTTTAAAGCAAACGCGAACAAGATAAGTGGGCCATGCCCTTTATCGCACTGATTCAAGATCTACTGTCGCTTCTGACACGAACAGCCACATCTGCTATCCAGTCATTGGGCTGTATTTTGTTTCGCGTCTTGCCATATTTTAAGCTTGAAGCATTGACAAATTTACATTTTGAAAAATTTAAGCGCCGCGCTTTATTCACTTCCCCTACACAGATTTTTCAAAATACCAAAACTTTTTTTTTTATTTAGTTGTCACAAAGGTTACGCTATCTCTATCAGATTAGCGAAATCTGAGTGTTTCGAATCTTTTAAATACCTGTTCAGAAATACAGTAAATTCGAAATTTCTTTTTCGTATTGTAAATTATGCGACGCACATTTGGGAACCTGAAACTGTAGACAATAAGAGCAATTCTCGAGTCGCAAGAACAAGTTGAAGGAAACCAAGCACCTGTAACTGTTTTAAAATCACTATTTTCAAATGTTGCTAATATTTTAACTTTTGCAAGCTTATCCTTTAAACCGTTCTTTTCACAACCAAAAGGCAATTATAATAATAATAAATAAAATCTGAAGTAATGCACGAAACCGTCAATATGACAGTGAATAGAATTCTACAACTGGGTTAGCTTTCAGGAGATTTCGAAGAAGACAATAGAGGCCAAGGCTTTCAGAAAAATAGACGGAAATTGTCAACGGCGTCACAGTTTTCCTTTGATTGCAATTAAGAGAGCGACGACCATTTCGAGGCAGCTACCCGAATTAGCGGCAGGTGCTATGTGGACAAAAACCTCTCTGCCAAGGTGTACAACATATGTACATAGGTAAGGAATTTGAAAATAACGATTACAAGTTGCTTACCTAGAAGGCCATTTTCCAGACATTAAGGGTTGCAAATCATGGTTACACCTTTTACAATAAAAGGGAAGAAAGCTTGTTTTCAGCTAAGAAAGGAAGTATTGTTAGTACTCGGCGGCTAACATTGCTTAATGCACAGTCATCCAAGGGACCATGAAAGATTTTTCATGTTGTCGATAAATGCGATTAACAATTTTCTTTACATTGCGTGGTTGTTGAAAAAACTTGATTTTAGCTCTAAAAAGGAGAATTGAAGCATCGCATGGTGCCCAAACTAAATAGCGAAAACATTATATTAGGTAAAGAAATCTTCTTGATAAAAACAATGCCACTATACCGCGATTCACAAACGTTTATCGTTAAGATAAGGATTATTGAGTTTGCAGGCACAGACACCAGAGAGTCAGTTTAAAGTGAATTAAGATTGATAGAACAACTCCACATTGGTTAATCCTCTCAACCACATTAATTGTCCTTCAGGAACATTAATGTGATTGACCCTGAAATTGCGTTAAAAAATTCTTCAAGATTGAGCAAACAGATAAATTCTTGTTCTTCCTGTTTTAAAATATTAACGTGGATAATGAACATAACATGAAGAATGCATCAATACCATCAATACCATCAAACCTTGAGGACGAAATCAACGATTGCAAAAATTGGAACCCAATTCATGCTTTCCTCTAGGGACTTCCACAGTATAGTGTTTAAAATGCAAGTTTGAAAATCAACCACGGAAAGCGCCTATAATAGTGAAAACCAAACACTTCTAATTCCAAGCCCGGCTTTAATTGTGCCACAGGTAATTAGCTAAACTGCTTAAGTGTATAATTGAATTTATCTTACAATGCACAGCCAAAAACTGATTAATGACGGAAAAATAAGAAAAATGAACCTAATCGCGCCTTAAGATATGTTTATACACGTAACGTCCATTTTGTTCAAATTGTAAACTTTGATTACAGCAAGCCCGGAATCAATAGAATATACGAGCACGGACATGGAAACTTCACCTTTCGGATTAGGCATAATTTTTGAAGGAAAAAGGAAAAGAAAAAAAGAACTCCGTGAGGCACTCAATCACTTAAATACAATTTACGCAATTTACTCACATATTTATATTTCACATAGATAAGCCACAATAAATTCATTATTTGTGACATCAAATGTGATGTGCCTAGATTAAAACATTCCTAGAAAGGCATTTGATAAAATGACAGATTAAAATTGGCTAAAACCTGTATCGCCAAGATTGTTTGTATTGTTTACAACAGCGACAATGGATAGCAGTGATTTCTGGCCAATCATTTCCGAGTTCCCTTTGAATTTTTGGTTTTAAAGGGTTTAGATAGGATTGTGGAAGGACGTAGTGATCTTTCTCGGGAAACAACCCGGACAGGATCTATAATCAACAAACATTACATAGCTATTGCTCGTCAAGACCAAGGTCTTACCATGTGACCTAAAATCTTTCCAGTGCATGCATGCGAGGTACCGGCCATCTGTCCTGTAATATTTAAGCTGCGCTGATTTTTTGTTTCTCGATCCATGAAGAAAAAAAAAAACACACGCTTCACGGCTCTCGACTTTTTTGACCATGTGTATTTTACACTATTGACTATGAATTGACCTGTGTTGTCATATTTAATCATGAAATATATAGAAGAAGCTTTGGTCACCTAATGTTCCTATCGCCCCAGGGTTCAATTAACAGACATTAGTGAATAAACACTGGCTTTGCGGAAAATAATAATTCAATCGAACACAAAAGAAGCAAATCTATTGTTAGTAACTGTCACTTTCTTTCAACTCCGTTAACAAAAGTTTGAATTGGTTGTTTACATGCGAGAAAATTCTCGGGGTGAGTGGAATTTCTAATCTTTGTTACAACTTCTGATAAGAATACAAAGAGATAAAACATCACACAATTATAAAGATAAGGAAAAAGAGTCGAAAGAATGGTTTTAATTCAGACAAATTGTGCTATGTTTGGATAATTTCTGGTGAGTTTTAAAAACTTGTTTTCTATTCTGCAGGTTTGTTTTGACATGTTTCTTGCCCAACACGTGGTGAAGGCAGGGAGCAGAGAAACAGGATACAAATGATAGCCATAAGGACCAAACAAACGAGAACAAAAAGCTTTTTATCCGTTCACTCTTTGTTTTTACTTACACAATACTAGAGTTATGAACACTTCACTAAGGAATCAATGAATACAACAAAGGCGATTAATAATCCTTCAGATTTATGACGAAACAATTGAACCGTTACATGAAGGACTTCTAACGAATTAGACTGTTAATATAAGTGTGCTCGAACTCGTAAATACACCTGCATAAGTCAACACGAATATCACTATTTTTCCTAGGTGACAAAGGCTATGACGTGCAGGAATGAAATATCCTCTTTACAGAAGAATAATCTATACTGGGTCTATCAATTACCGGCTTAGCAAATTTTACTTTGAATATAAAATATGAAATATGAGATTGAATATAACGTACGGTGCCAAATTTGGAAACAAACCATGCCACCGGTTTGGCAACCAGAGCCCATTCACTAATACCTTTCATGGTTTTCTATGTCTTTCTCTCTCCGCCCAAAACAAAACCCATAAATGCTGCTCTTGCCTGAGCTCTAAATAAACACACGTAAGCTGGGGCAATACGGAAGAAAGAAGACATAAAAGTTCTATTTGCAAGCAAATATTTTATTTCTAGATCTCGGCAGATTAAATCATATGGCGAAATCTCAATGGTAATACGGCAAAATATACGAGTTATAATATTTGTTTCTTCTTGAATTTCGTTGAATGCCGTTTGGGACTTACACTGATTTATTTTCAAGCTAATTCGTTCATCAGATTATTTCTCAGGATGCTTTTTCGTGACAATACTAAAGATTTGCGTGTTCCAAAAAACCTCTTTGTAGAATTCCGAAATGATTAGCCACTTTGAACAGGCTTCTGCATCCCGCTGTGTCTGTTTAAGTGGCTCACTTCTTTTGTCAAATACTCCCCACAGGGACTAGAAATACTTCGTGAGATATAATTATGAAACTCCGGAAATGGACGAAAGCCGTGGCACAAGTGATTTATCGAAGTAAGGGCGTATTAATCACAAGCCCCTACGGCAATAAATAAGCAGCAATTCACGCTTAACACTCAAGATTTTTCTCATGATTTTTGGATTTTCGCGTTTGAACAATGACGAGCCACTCATCGTTTTTGCAATACATATATGTGATATCACAACGTCAACAATAAGGAAAATAATGGGACAAGTATTTCAAAGTTACTTGGAGACAAAAAGGAAAAATAAAACTTGGAGACTAATCTTAGCCTTTGGCCCCCGCAGAGTGTTCAGCTGGTACGAAGTTGCATTTATCCTATATTCGAAAACGACCGAATCGTTGCTGCCCTCAAACGAGGGCCTCGCGTCAAAAAGAAACAGAAACTCCGTTCCATTTTTATGCTAACACGAAGAAATCAGTTAAGGTAAAAATATTCGATGAAGCCATGAAATGTTGGATTTCAGCAACTTATATTATTTAACTCAAATCTCATAGGCACTTGTTGTTGGTGGGTTTCTTTTGTAACATGTGCCTCGTTCTTTAATATTAAGTTATGGTTAGAATAAGGACATTGTCCGCTTTTGCCGCTTTTACAATTTTATTGGCGCGTTCCTCGCAGTTCGTTTATCCTTCACTTTGGTCCTAAAAGGCTTATCTTTTAGAAATAACATTACAAACGTAATTTAAATGTTTTGCCTACCAGAAAGTTTGACTACTCGGTCGTCGCTCTTTATTCAATAGGTGAAAACACGGTTTTATATATCTTTGACTCATTTTACTACAACAAATTACTCGAATTTTCATAAAAAAAAACTGAATCTGAAAAAAAAAATATTGGAATGCCATCTAATTACAAGCTGCGTCGGAAACAAGTGTAAATAATTAAATTCGAATTTGGAAGAAGCAATCTTTAAACTCTCTCAAATCAAGGTTAAATCGTTCAGCGTGGTAACACCTAAAATTTAAAGAACGTTCAACATATATGTCAATCCATAGTTGGTTTCTAAGTGTCTAACAATTAAAAAAACGGTAACCTCCCATGCAAGTTCGACGGAATAAGTATCTTATGGGCGTATTGCCATATTAGTAACATGCAAATCTTTTTCTTTGTTGGTAAATAATTTGCTAGTTTTTCCGAGGTTTAGTTGCTGGGATGTCCTTTAGTTACGCCAGCGTTTCATATTGGATTGGGATCCTCGAGCTTCGTTTAAAGAAGGCCTATGATTTAACAAAGCTGTCCATATTTCACACCAAGAGCCTTCGTCGGATTCTGTGCATGTTATGGCCCAAGACTTGCTTGAACGGTGTAGAACATAATCGATAGCTAGGACATTCTGATGACAAGGCTCTGGAGTCGGATTGGCCATCTGCTAGCAAGCTTCCATCAAGAACACCGCTCTACACTGGATATCAGAAGAAAAGCGGAGGGGACGCCCAATAACGTTGCGACGGACGGAGAAAGAAACGAAGCAGATGGGAAAGACCGGGAGCAGCATTCAAGTCACGGAAAAGGACCGGAAGATGTGAAAGGATTACGTTGCTGCCTTCAAGTACACGCCACCAAGGAGAAATGGGAATGAAAGAGAGTAAGTGAGCAAAAGAAGGCCTATATACAATGTGCAGAAACGGGAGAATCCTGACTGAATTCTATAATTAAAGGTGGATAAATAATCTAAAGCCATATCACATTTTTTATGGCCAGCGATATGGAAATTTTTAAAAGAAATGAAAAGCGACTTATCGTGTTGAACCACTGTTTCTTACACCCTATCCGGACTAAGGGATTAATGGAAGTATACCATTACTGGTCTTAGAGAGATGGTACCCCAGCTACGTTCCCTTAACTTCAACCATTTTGTAAAGCAATGCCCCGCAGTGTTAGCAAGTAGGCAATTATCTTGGAAACTGGCGAGGGGATCTAGCCTGTGATCTGACGACCGTGGCCTCAACACCAAAGCCTCATAGGATATATTCTTACACAAGATGGCCGAGAAAAAATATTCAGAGTCTTGCCCTTCACTTTAAACTAATAAACGACATGAAGTTCCCCACTCCGATGTCGACCACGAACCTGAATGAATGAGGCGTCCCCGAGTAGCTAAACTACGATCTCGAGTTTTCTATGGGTAATAATCATTTTAATAGAAACTCTAAGGGATTACAGATCAGAAGAAAACTTGCTATTTCTGGTATGTTTATCTTAAAATTAGGCCGGAATAATTTTCAGATTCAAGGGCAGCGCGCGCGATCGTTGTCTGCCAGGGAATAGAAAGCCAATCACACTGAACACAGCTGAGTGGTTAATCGAAGAAATGTGTAGAAAACGGCGAGGGCCGATCATGTGTTTAGCAGCGTACGTTAAGCGCCTCAATGAACAAGATTTGGGAGGATTTCATGGTAGGTTTGATCGATCGGCGAGTCTGCAGTGAGGAACGTATAAAGATGTAATTAAGAATTTCAAGGGCTTTGCTTTGTTCGGGTATTAAGTATTATGTATTAAGTTATGATTATTATTATTATTATTATTATTTATTTTTTTAAATTGATAAAACAACTTTATTGAAGTCGAAGGTCCATAAACACGCAAAAAAAGAACGAGTCCAATATCCAGCCATCTTGACCGAACAAGCTTGGTCAATAAAGGATTTATTATATGGGATAAAACGCCAAAACATGA
>OMLO01000315.1_pt1 | contig 29634 bp, 15 predicted proteins | sample 1674811 | NCBI WGS metagenome assembly OMLO01 (sample SAMN06265003, study PRJEB25207) | coral metagenome | isolation source: Coral host | place: Mexico:La Bocana,Puerto Morelos, Mexico | collected 2008-11-13
GTGTGTGTTGTGTGAGTAAGGCGGCGTCTTGGGGACACGGTGTGGGAGTGGGGGAGTGTGTTGGTTAAAAAGTCTTGATTCACAAAAATTTTTTCGACTTTACCGAGACTGGCTAGGTTATTTTTCGCCTGATAGAAAGAAACACTTTCCGTGCAACTTAACCAACATGCTTAGATTGTCTGATACAAAACATCTCAACCAATTTTTGAGGTTTTTTGATGCCTGACATATTCGATGATTGACTAAAATTCCTTTACATGTAATCTGAAGCTATTTCTCGTCAATAAAGATTGATCAGACGTTTGTCTTCTTGCTCTAGTCTATTCTTACCACGCGGCGACAAATAGACATCAAACTGCAAATCCTAAAATCTCGCAGGCAGCTTACAAATCAAAAAACAGCTGCAGAAACTACATGGCTTGAATCCGTCTGGAGATATGCCATTATTGTGAAATCACCTGCCAGACGTCTCTCGAACGTGGGGTAAATTTTGTGCGCAACTGTTTACTGAAACTAATTTAACAACCAAGTTGTTTGCTAATGACAGTCCCAATATCGCGCAGGTGTATTTTCAGATAAGTGTGAAATTATCGAAAGTCTTTCTCGAGACGGTAAGTTCCATGAGTTTTGAAGGACATCTCGTAAGATAAATGTTAGCAAAATCCGAAGGTGGGCAAATTTCGTCGCAATGGCGTTATAATTGAAAATCTAGTTTTGTTTTCCTTTTTAATTTTGAGTTTTGACAGCTATGTAAGCTTTATCATTTCAAAAAAAAGCGGTTTATCAAAGTAAACTTAATATGTTGCTCTGAGCAAAATCCAAAGCAATTAGCCTGCTAAAGACAAAATTATTATTTATTCGTTTGAAAAAAGAGAATTTTATCAGCTTTCTAAACCTTACAAATTCTGAAAGACGCATTGCTAGATCAGTTGCATTTACAATATTAGATATGCTGTTATTGTTTCCTTGTAGTAATTTTTGTAAATTATTTTATTTTACAGTGTCACATGAGATTTCTTGTATACTATCTTGCAAGATAGGTATGGGCCGCAGCAGCATTTCAAGTTTTGAAACTGGCTGCAACTGCTGCTTATAGTATGCGTGCAACAATGAAACATAATTATGAGTTACACGTTATACCACCTAGGCGGGGGATATTTGCCTTCTGGTCTCAGTAAACATGCAAACAATCGTCTTTTTAGATTGTTAGGTGGGACCTTTTATCTATTAAATTTCGCGTACGTTATATAATAAAGAAAGGATTAATGCTCTATTTAAGATTGAAACCGAGAAAAAAATATGATCTTGCTTACCAACATTAATATTAGAGAAATGAGTCGTTCAGAAGTTGCACAGAGTTTTGGAAATTCAAAATTGAAAGTTTCTCTTGCTCAAATGCTCCTCTTTTCCGTCAGAAATACCGGAGTGAGGGCTGATTTTTTTACGCCACGGACCTGGACTTTCGAAGACAACTAGATAATTATTAGTTTTTGTCTCCCTGTAACTGTGAAATAGGTGCCACATATCAATAATGAAGGCTATGCGTGTAAACTACGTCAAAAAAAAAAGAATGGGTATGAATACAAATTTTAAAACTACAATGAGGGGTTAAAACTTTGACTTTGAAATGAATCTAAACAGTCGTCAGAGGGGCAAATTGATTTAATTCAAAATTCTAATAAGAAATGTTTGTTATTCGGGAATCCTCTCTTCGTTGTCTTTTGTTTGGCGAATGGTCGTTAGTTTAAAGTAGTAGACATTCCATTGGCAAGTAATATTCAATCTTGGCGTGTTTCAATTGACAACTAAAACGAAAATTGACAACTAAAACGAAATCGCCGAACGCTTTTTAATCGACAAATAAATCACAAAGAAATGAGTAAAAGCCGAGTGTCACTTGATTTCCACTTGCCAAGTAGTAGAAAAAATACGCGAAAACCAAGTAATTTAATTGTTTGATGAGGAATGACTTAATAACTGTTGTAGGTTTGTACAGAAAGATACATGGAATGCCATTTTAAAGCCTGTTCTTTCTATTCGGTATTTCAGGTTAAAATCTAAGCATCATTTCTGGGTAGGAAGATTGTTTCCACCTTTTCCATACATAGATTCTAGACGCAGAAGAGACAAAATATAATTGATAGCTTAGCATCTCTCGTTTATTAATCTGCCGGTTATCAAACTACGAAATTGCTGTCAGTAAAATAGTGTAAATGAAATCCCTATTGACTGGCCAGATCTGTCGAGCGGCCGCCAAGGCTACAGCCATCCATTAATTCAGTTATATTATACTTAAGCAGCCACAGAAAATTATTTTATATGTTTAGAAAAATGCGATGGCATTCAAACACGCGTTTATTGCTGTCCTCACGCGATTCTATGATATCATAGAGAGTGCTTGTATTCAGAAATTAAAGTTTCTACTTAATTAACCTACTGCTAATCACTGACGAACCCTTATTAACCGGCCATTCAGGCTTATAAAACTGCCACCTCCAATTTCCCCGAGGTGGCGGCAGCTCTGCACATAGATCCCTGTAACCGCTGGAAGATTTAATAACTTGTTATTTGTAACTGACTAGATATCGTCAGCGATGATTATATTCCGGTAAAGAAAAACATCTTTATTGTGGCATTAAAAACTGACCTAAAGAGCACATTTGCACGTGAGCGTCATTTGAATACTACAACTGCAGAAACTCCTTTCGTTTTTTCTTCACTATTTAAATTTTAAAACTTTAGTACATGGGGCCCAAATATCCATTGCCCTAATTAAAATAAGGAACCAAAAAAGTGAAGGATTCTGGTAATTGTAGTCAAATGACGCCATTATGCAATTCGCCCATTGATGAAAAGATAGCTAAGGACAATGTTATGCAATATTATTTCAGTAGCATTACTCCAATGTAGCCTGCGAACGCAGACGTATTTCCGGCTGTCGCTTATCTCGAGACAAGGGACAGCCGGAAATACGTCTGCGATCGCAGGCTATACTCCAATGCTGCTCAATTATATTGAGACCGAAAAAAAAATCTGCCTAGAAGAACGCAAATGTTGTTCTTACCATGCCAAATAAAACGGAGAAACGGTTGACACTTCAGCACTTTTTTGAAGGTTAAATAAACAGCTATTGATTTTTTTCACTACTCATAGCAAATCTTCAACCTCACCGTTCTCTGCGGAATGGTTTAATTTTATGAATGCTTCATTATTTATGGCATTTGATTTATTGTTCCAAATTGTAATTAAAATAACCCTGCCTGCTCTAAGGGGAACTAGCATTATTCGTAATTTCTTATATCAACGTACTTCTACAAAATACTCCATTAAACATTGTTATTCCGAGTCAGCCTGAGATTGTCAGATTTTTCAAGTCTTGGGGCCTTAATTCATCCACTATGATAAAAACCGTTTAATGGTTAAAAAGTAAAGTTCTATAATGTAGGCTTTTCGCGCTAAATATTAGAAAGACACAAGGAACGCAAACTAGCCTGTATTTAACATTTCCTGTTTTTCCTTCGCCTGAAGAAACATCTTTCTTTCAACGTTCACGTCTCGGCATAATTTCATAATTGCAATAAAACACACAGACAAACAAACAAACGATCAAACGAAGAAAACTTACAGATAATTCAGTATTGGTTATATTGATAATTGAAATTTAAGTACATTCAAAACTTTAGGGAAATACAACATATCGTCACTTTATTATTCTCAGTACGTGGAGTATTTTTCTTTATTCCTTAGGGTTGAAGAACGTTCTTGGGACTCGTACTCTTTTAACCTGCAGCCGGCGAAGACCCTGAAATGATAGAGAGAGCATACATTTAAATTTATTAGGAAGCCACAAACGAATAAGTGGATAACTATAAAAAAGTAAAATAGGCCTTTTCGTAGGCTCGATCACCAGCCGCTGTTCGGGAAAGGAGCCCGCGCTCCTCTCCAATATCCAATACACCACAAATTTCGTTTTCTTTCTTGAATCATTTTCTTCAAAGCCGCACAAGACACAACCAGTATTCGTCGCGCTAAATTTGGCTGGCGTAACGTCAATTAATGGCTTGTGTGCCATCCATTCAATCGACGTTTTCACAAATAAACAAACTGATCTGACAGCAGCGCGTGTGCTGGGCGGTTAAATTTTCGCGTGAAATGGACTCCGATTTCACTACCGGTGACATCTGAGAGCGCATAAATTAAAAATTTTAAATTATGTCACAGACACGGCTAGCTGAACACGCGTCCAGCCGTTCTTCTCTGGGAGGGACGCAGACCAGACACGAGAAAATCGAGCCTAGCCTTTTCGCGGCTATCTGCAAGCAATTACTATAAATCAAAGCCGTTCTCTCACTGGCCACGGTAACCCTGTAAATTCTGTTGAAAGTAGTGAGTAGCTGAGCATTACCCGTTTATTAACAGACTACTGGTCACTTCTTGTGTCACTTCTTCGTGTGTGTGGGGAGATTTAGATGAAACTAGATTGTTCCCTTTGGATTTTTGCGCGTGATAGTATTTGACTCGAATTGTGCCCTCGTCAGCTATCGCGCAATCATATCTCGAGCTTAAAATCCAGTTGGTAATTATATCTCACAGTCATCATAACAGTAACCACTGCAACTGAGGATTCAACGGAACAACAAAGGTAAGATCCACATTTATTTCTCAAATACCATATAATGAGCGAATCCCATCAATGTCATCCTGGTGCAGCACTGGCGTGCCACTCTTGGCTAAAGGCCACATGACAGCTTCCTTAACGTCGGAGTGCATCAGACCTAAGGCATGACCGATTTCATGAACAGCTGTGTAAAGCAGTCCGGTAGACAGCCGCTGATTCCACCACCATCCTTTGGTTATTCCACCGAACTCAGTGAATTGTTCGTCATCGTCGAAATGTACTAGTCCTCTAGATGGGTAATAGGCGTGTGCAACTACTCCCCCCGGTCCATCAAAAGCATAAGGACAGCGCTTTTCACCAGGAACGCCATGGTGCACCCTTTTACCAAAACTGAAGAAACAGATATTACGAGGCTAAATAAGGGCCTCTTTGTCTTTTTTCAATTCATAATATTAAATTTTCACCTGATCAAGTCAAACGTGTTACACAATTAACTTGTAACTAAAAGATTCCTGTTGTAGCTCTGAGCCAGTCCTTTGTTCAGTTTAAATACCCTGAACTTAACATATCTGCTAAAAAACACAAACTGTAAAAAAGATTAAAAGTGGTTTTCGACATTTTGTTAAGAACGCAGCCCCATTACCGGGGTCTCTATTTCTTCTTGGAAGGGGAGACCCTCGGAACAAGCCGGGTTGTTAAGAAAGTTACTTATCAACTTTGATAACTTTCATACAGAATCGAAAAGAGAGAGAAAAAACAACATTCACTGCGAAATGCATGGAACAAAGGGTAACATGTGTACTACAACAGAGAAACAAGCTGAAGTGATTATCTAGTTTAGTTGCATAGATACAGTATTATTTACAATCTGTAACCTCAGGACTTCCCTTGCTGTGTAATGTCATAGTCAGATACTGGCACATGCCTGTCTACGATGTAACGACGCCTACACAAATCTGATGATTTTTGGGGCGTTATTTAATAACTCTTTTGTCTCTAAAAAGAAATTCATAATGATACTGGCAAGTCCCTCAGCACACGAAAAAAGTTGGCATCAAAATGAAATGATGGCAGCTCTCACTTAAAGCGTTTTAAAATTCGCCAGAAATTATATTATATTGTTGAACCAAGCTGTGCCAATGCAATTTCGGCCAGACTGATGACTGAAACCATTGGCACGAGTATGCCATGAAGTTATTTTGGAGCAAAACAAATAGAAACGAAAAAAGCGAAAGAAACTATTAATTGAGCAATCAAGCGTAATTCCCTGGTATTTTTTTTGGAAAATTTTAGATATTTACGAAATATCAGTAGATCCAAGTTCTTGCTTTGACGCCACAGCCTGTCTAGTCCCCAGTCCTGAATCCAGCGCTGACTAGAAGTGAACGTTCACGTTTTCAAATGGCGAAAATGCAGTGAAAATACGATATCCAATTTTGTTTTTCGATTTCCATATCACGATATCGTGTAGATTCCACAAAGCAAATCAAAAATATATCTGTCATATACACTTAAATGATGAATAATCAAAGTTCAAAGTTCAAAAATATAGTCGTAGATCAGAAATGACCTAACCTGACTCTGAAGTCGGTTTTGTTGTAGTTGTAAGTTCTGTTAAACTTCAGTGTTGGTTCCGCATCACTCCAGTATTTAAACGCCCTTGCGATGATTCTGGACTGATCTGCCTTTGTCATGTCATCGCCATAGGACAAATAATAAGTAAAATCTGTTTTACTCCATTTCCCAAATGTTGCGTATCGTCTCACACGCATTCCATTGCCGTCCACATCCGGGTCACCACAGCGTGGCTTCTTCATCACGTGTAGTGTGTCCGCGTCCAGTTCACCGGTAACGGAGAGGCCAAAAAACTTCTGAAAGGTCTCGATTGCTTCTGTGGTGTTGTGATTACTAGAGTTGTCAGATGGAAGATAGTGGTACTGCGCTAAATAATGCTGTTAAAGGAACCAACTCTCTCAATTAAATAAAAGAACTGTCAATTTGGCAGGAAATATTTTAATGAAATACTTATTGTGATATTGATAACGCAGTGATATGATACCTATACAAATAAGCATCAATGCTCACAGCCTTTTTTCAGGGTTTGATGGCTCACCAGCCGCCGATATCTATTATTCGATGTTTGCATTAATCCAACAGTGAAACGAACGACTGATTTTTCAACGTAGAACGTGAAAAAATCTAGAGCATTTCCCACATCAAGAGCCCTATAAAATATCGATGCACTGTTACAATGGCAAACACTTAAAAATATTTTGTCCTAAACTGTTTAAAGAACGACATGAAAATCGAGCGGTGCAAAATGGCCTATAGCTATCAAACTGCATTGCATGAAGACGATTGAAAAAAACACCGACTGACTTGCTATCTGTGCAGCTTTTTTACTCGTCAAAAGTTCAGTCATGTTTTTTGAAGTTAAAATTGATATGATAATACCGAACGAATCTTCGCCTCGCATGTGAAAGTCTGCAAATTAACTCGGGTGACACTTGGAATATGGTTTGTCGAGTTCATTGCTCGACGAGACCTTCTTGTGCTCCCTTTCTGGATAATACAGTTGTAATTCTACTACTTTATCAGCTTACTTTCAGCTTGGCCAATGTAAGTGTTACATAAGTGATAGCCAACACCAAATTCCTCCTAGTTGTGTATTTTAAACACACCAGTATTGATATTGAAAGGGTAACTCTCATTACTAAATATGATGCATTTATTCTGTTAAAGTTTTGAGAAGTTGTTTGCTCATCAAGACGAAATCCATAAGATGACATTTTTTTACTCTTGCTACCTAGATATTCGATAATGTAATGGAACTGTGATGAGAAAGTCGACTTTGGTCAATTTATGAGTGGTAAGAATTTTAAAAAAAAAAAAACTTTAGGACTGGCTATCTTACTAATTTGTGGACTTACCAAGCCAAATTCTGTTTCATCTTCGTCGTCGTCATCCTCACCTACAGTGCCACCTACAAATACCAACAACAGAAACACCAAGGGGAAGAGCATGGCCAACTTCCCCTGCTCACTAGTAAATACACTTAATCAGTTCAACACTGAATGAAACGTAATACGTTTTATGCAATATGACATATCCACAAATTTAGCTGAATACGAATTAATTACTGAACAACCACAAAGCTAATGAGTACTTAATATAGCACCGATGATATTACTCGCCAAGAGTGTCTCTGTTGAACACTTGAATTTGCACGTGCGAACTAAAGTTTTGTTATGCAAGATGAAAAATTGTTGTAAAATAGAGATGAATGGTCTATCTATTTTTCAACTGATGCCACCCTTATTGGTAGAAGATAGTCACCCTGAAGCTTTGCTTAAGTTGGACTGGCGAAGTGTATTGATTTATAACAATATTAGACGTAATGATAATGGCCTATGATGGCGCTAATGGTTGATGATTCCTTCTTTCACGACAAAAGCAGGATACTGATAGTCCTTTCGGAATCTACAAAAGATCGCGACTAATGTTTACCCGTAGGCAATTGTACAATTAACTTCACTACTAGTGCATTCACTAAGTTCCGCTGGAGGAGTATTTAAAAAGGTAATTTTGAAATGCTATATTTCAAACTGAATCCTGCTACATCTCAGTCAAAACAAATGTATGGAAAACAATTGCAAATTTTTGCGTCCACTATCTGCATTGGGTGGAACATTCGAAATATATTGAATACATATATGTTTGATCAATACTTTATTTATAGCAAATTTATTTGTACTAATTGCCAGTCATGCTATTTAATCCTTAACTGTTTTTTAAGGGAGACATTTATTTTATACCTTGAATGTATTTCAATACATCTATCGATCGATTGATTTTACAATAACCAGTGTTATATTGGACGCCATGCCTTGGAAATGAACAGTTAAAAAAAATGATCAAAAAGTTGAAAGGTTGTGGTTTATAGTGATCAATGCACTTAGCTATAATTAGCTGGTTCATAGGCATACCACTTATACTGAAAGGAACAAATATTTCAACTAAACATAATAGGTTTATAATTGCAAATGATGGGAGGCAGACCAGTTGGCTACTTACTAGAAGCTACTAAGTAGCTGAACTAGGGTCTACCAACAAACGACTATGGCTAAGTGGGACTTGAACCCGTCCCTAATGAGACGTTTAGAAATCACGGCTCATGAATGAACAACAAAAAAGTAATTAAATTTTGTCCAGAAGGTATGCCATTGACGGATTCAACAAACTTACGACACAAGCACATCTTCAGATATTTTCTTGTTTCCTTATTTCCGTTTTACTTTTACACACTGAACACCATAAAGAGAACTCTTCAGCGTGAGTCTCCCAAGAAGTCAGCATGCACGCCATCACCAATCAGAGGACTAAAAAGAAGACTACAGTAAAAACCCGCTTGTAACAAGTTACATCTTATGAAGCCATGAAGTCTGGTCATTAAAATAGGTTCTTGAATTTTAGGGTACGTATTGGCAATTTAAGCTAAGTAGGTTCTTACAAGGACCTCAATTTCTATGAAGGAGATATGATTGTTGATCACGAAAAATATAAATAATAATTGGTTTACCCTTAAATATAAGAAAGCAAAAATTGACACACAATTTGCTTATAGTTTTCTTATGAAGCTCTTTTGTTACTAAAGGCTTTTCACAGTTTTTCAAACAAATTTATAGGGAGTGTCCAATGTCACGCATAGCCCTTGAGATTCGCTTCAGAAACTTTCGTTCACCGTAAAATACTCATCATCATCAATATGGATTCGTCTATCTCTCTGAGGGAGCGCGTGGACTACAACGCCACCTTTACCGTCGAAAACTGACGTACATATGCCTATATGGCCTTACAGAATGTCTTGCTATTCCAAATCTAATAGGAAAGCAAACCAAAAACGTGTAGTTTTTCTGTGAACCGTACGCGGCTTGCACGTGTGTTCCACTTTCCGGAAAAACCAAATCACCTGCATCGCTACATACTTCAAATTTTGTCAATGAAGTTCTTTGTCTAAGTTTGCTTTTTATCAATTGTTCGGAATTCGACTATTAGGAAAATCATTTGCGATCGGATTCCCATACAAACTCTGTAGTTTTTTACTTGCGAGTATTGGACATGACTTTGCTTTCTATACCCGTCAAGACCGCTGTGATAAGCGTTTTTCGATCCCATGTTTTCATTCAAACAAAAAATCAGCCTCGCTGTTTGATTTATAATGACGACGGTTTTACAAGAATCTGTTCCAACTCGTGGAAATACAGTAGCTGCAATTGTATTGCACTATCTCGTAAGCCTCAAGGGAAAGTCAAAACGTTTTTCTTTTCATTGATTTTCGTGTCTGGCTCGCTCTCGACGCGCTACAAGGAGGAAGAAAGCGATGTAGTCGTTGCTTTGGTAAGGCCTAATTTACCGGCAACAATGAATTCGAAATAACCTCGATGTTAACTCACATCTTAAGGGTATATAAACAGTTTAATTTGAGATGTTCAGATATTGGTTTGTTCCCTGTTGTTATACCATTTAGTTATTCTTAGTAGCGTTAAACAACTTGCTTGCATCTTATGAACGGAAATTTCAATTACTGCATAACGTACGTATAAAGCGAGGTGGCACCAAAACTGTAGTTTTCCAGAACAGTTTCTCAATCTGACTTTAAATTCAGGTTTTGTAAAACTTTATTATAACATTTATTTAAGTTAAATATTTATATTTTTTTACATTTTTCTTTAAAAAAATGACATAACAATTTGGCCTAACACAACGTTAAAATGTATTGACTTCTCTGCAGTTTTGGCAAAGGAAGCCAGTCAAAACTAAAGTAGAAAAAAAATCGACGCCAAAGTTATGCTAATTAATATCAGATATTCAAACACCGTCGCGGTTATGATTTATTTTGGCTTTGCTAGTAAAAGTTCAAAATATCTGGGAAAAAAAAATCGAAATTCCTTATATTTTGCCTGCAGAAAAAAAAATAGGGAACTTTCCTGGATTCTAGCATATTAGCTCTCTAAAAACGTAGAGTGTCGAGAAATTCCCTGAACTAAAAAAGAAGAGTTTTGTCTAAATTATACAAATATGGCTTAAACAAATTCTACACCCTTGTATTGACACAGTTTGCACCTGTAGGAAAAACAAATAACTCTAAAAAAAAGTGCTACTTTTCTACGTTCAACCAACGGCGCTGTTGAAAGTTCTAGAGTTGTTTCCAGAGTTGTTTCCAGAGTTGTTTCCAGAGTTGTTTCCAGAGTTGTTTCTCTTTAAAAAAGTGCCATCTCGACCTTCCCGTGAGAGTTCAGTTCAAAGATTGACAATTTCCAGAAGCTTAAAACTTGAACGTCTGAGTGTGTCTGATATCAAGTCAAAACGAGCACTGTGGGGAAAAGAATGGTCCTTGTAAAATAATAGCATGTGAGAAAGTGGATAACTGATGTCTTACTACCAAAAACGAAAGCTCGGGACGCGAAATTTGTATATATAATATTTATGTATTCATTTAAGATTCAATTCATTTGCGACTCTAAATTTTGGCCCAGAGCTTCCTGTGAGATCCAGTTCAACCAGGTTAAAGGACCCGCATGAAAACTAGCTAGAGTTAATGAGGCTTCCACTTTAAATATTGAAATTGATTTAATTTTAAAGCTGAAAATCCCTATTTTATTTTATGAGTTGGTAGTCGGTCTTTCCAACGATAAATTTTTATAAAGCTGCCATGTGTTTTACTTTACTTGTCCGCTTGATATATCCAAGGGGAAATAACCGTGATTTAAACTACTACAAAAGAACTGGGGAACATAAGAAGGAATATTGATCCTGCAAAAAAGGCTCCGGCTATTGCACATAAAATTCGGCAAATTAGGCGCTTTGCGAATTTGTCGAATTTTCTGTGCAACAGTCGGGAGCTAGTTAGCAGGCTAAATATTTGGTAACTCGCCACCTCTCGGAACGAGTTACTTCAGTGAGTCTTTAAAAAATTATTACGACACTGAATGTCCTTATAACCCTAATATGCAATGTAGGTGGTATCGCGTGTGGATGCAAGTAAAAGCCCTCGAGAGCTAGTCTCTTTTTAAAGATAACAACCGTACGGGGGCGAGGGGTCAACCAAACAATCATCAAAATCATCAATCATCAATCATGAAATTTGTCTTCATTATGGAATCCTATGTATATGCTACGTTAATGTATTATTTTTCTTTTTTTCTGTGATACTTTGTCACATTCTCGGGTGAACTCGTTCTGAATTTTTTATATTCATATATTTTTTTTTCTCGATTTCACGTCACCAGAAAACAGTGATATATTAAATATAAAATCTCGTTGGAGGCTTGGTTGTTACTGCTCTTTGAGAAGATTTTGTTTCTTTGATGAAACTTTCGAAAGATGAATTATATAGCCATCTATACCTACAATAAATATGCTTGATAATACAGAGTAAATAAAATCTATACACGCACTTTATTTCCAAAATAGAAAAGCTCTTGGTTACAAACAAGATAATTGAACAGAAAATGAGGTATATTCACCCATAATAACTTAAAAGCTTATAGAGCTGAGTGAAATTAAATAGTAATTATCCTTATATAAAGAAGTCGGTTGGTTTGCAATTTAAAGGCGAATGGATTAATAATAAATGAGACAAAATAAAGGGAAAAAATAACACAATAACACATCAGTAAGCGGGATAAATCAGCTGATCGATAAATTCCTAGAAGTAAAGTAAGTTAGTACAATAAGTCACTCGTAAGTGCCAGATTAAAATTCGTAAATTTTAGGCAATATATGTGAAGCTTAACTTCTTTTTTTTTTTGAAAATTTTTAAGTAATATAGTAATTGTTTATAAAATGTTCATTAATTAAACCTACTGACTGTTTTGTCTAATGAAAAGCAAGTAGGGCGATATCAAGTAACACAGGAACGTTTTAACAAGAAAGGTGAATAAACTCATGTCAAAGAGACTGAGCTCAGAAAGCAAACTTTGTTTTCCCTCTATTGCCATAACAACAAGTGTGAGTTTGAATTGGCTAAAACAAACGCGCTAACCACTGTCAAGACGATCATTGAATGACGTTTGAAAACCATTACACAAAGGCTCTTTGTGGACTTTTAGAAATCACGTCCGATTTATGGGGCACAACAAATTTAGAGCTAAAGAAAGTTCTTTTCAAAAGGGCAAACTTCCAGGACGATTTTGGGGTAGTGTTTGAATGACTTATTCTAGATTTTTAAAAATTAAATTTTGCCAGACTTGTAGGCGTCCAAAAAAGTAGAGTCAAGGTACATTTCGTTTTCTTTTAAAATAGTGGCTGTCAAGACGGAGATTAGTTAAGGCCTGAGTCGTATCTGTAAAAGCATTAGCCAAACACTCTAACACTCACTTAGGGCTACAGGAGGGTAAAATTGAAGTCCTATAAAACACAAAACTGTCAAGAAAATCATTAGCTGTGCTTTGAACTTGTTCCTATAAAATCATTGTTAACCGAACAGCAGGTGTAAACTAAAAGAGATCAATTCAGACTTTTAAGACGATTACAACTGTTCGGCTAAAAGACATTTCGTCTCATTTCTGGGCGACAAAATCAACTATCAAGGAAGTCATCAGTTAAATTTGGATGTGTACTAACTGCATGAGCGGAAGTTTGTGGACTGTTACTGAGGAAGTACGTCAACCTCAGAAGCGTTGATTTGTTAAGTTAAGCTTAACCTGGTTTCTTTTTTAAAATGGCAATCTGTCATGAGCTTTATTTAATTAGTTTGAACACGTAACATTGAAAGCAAAAGCTCAAAATTCACTCACAATGCTCACGTAAGACTATCGGGTACTGATGGAAAATACATTTTCTTAACTGATTAAGTTAGATACAAACCTGCGGAGGTCATAAAATAATAAAAAAAAGGTTTTACCCACTGGCTCAAATATAAAGTATGGGTTATCAAATGGCGACGGGTGAAGTAACGGAAAAAAATCACGGGCTTTATGTCAAAATTCTATTAATATTATTATCATAACTTTGGCAAAACGCGCATGAAACGCAAGTTAAACTATTTTTAAACCATTTAATTACCTTTTAAATTCATAAGTAAGAAGTTTCGCCTACAAACGTGGGCTTTTGACTAGTTTATTGTTTTGATAAATTTTGTCGCCAAGCGATGCCATAAGAACTTTGTAATTTCACATTTTTAATATAAATTAACGCAATTTTTGTTTTCCAAAATTTAGGAGTAATTTGTTACCCATATATTAAGACCTAAATATATCAGATTTAAAGTCCAGTTAAATTTAGAAGTACGTGTGGCGCATTAAAACATCTATTGTAAGGTAAATGAAGTCTAACTTGAAATATAAATACGAAATGTTCCATTATAGTACGCTTGTTTGAAGAAAAGCAAGGTGAAGAATATAAAATAACTCAAGGACATTTGTAAGATCAAGGTGAATATACTTGGGTTAAAGCGACAGTTTTCACAAAGTAAATACCGTCTTTAACGTAAAATTGAATTCAAAGAGAACTGTTGTAATATGTACCCAACAAAAATGTGTGGCACAAAAGACTTATTTATGTAGCTGTAGACAGACATTTTCTAATGTCAGATTTCTTTATTGTTACCCAAAGTATGAGGGCATTGTACTTACATAGCTGGTTCAAGAGGAAGTGAAGACACCTGCATCTAGCTGTCATGAAATATCTACTTAAAGCATGCATCTACAAATTACAACGAGAACACAATGAAAATAATTGAAGTTATCTAGGACAGCTCTGTGACAAAGAAGCTTGTCATTGTTGAGGTAATCACTATAAAATAAGTGAGGCAGTCTTTAGAATGTTCACTACCAGCTCAAGCTTTCTGCACTAGAATACTGAATCGGCATAAAAATGCTGGCTCCTGTGTTTCTCCTGTCTTTTTTCATTTGGGGAGCGGTTTCCGAAGATGATGAAACTATGGCCTTGGTATGTACTGTTACCCTAGCTAATCAAGGCTCATCAAAGCTTTGTTTTTTTTTTCATAGTGAAATGATTACCGCTCATGACTGTTGATGCGCAGTGTATTACAAATTACCATTGTAAAAATGCTTACTAACACACTATTAGAACTGATTTCCAATTCTTCCAATATTCTTTAACCGTCGATCTTCCAGATCTTTTTATTACCAAAATAGCAGATCTATTCATTTGTTGTTTTGTTGTGTGTACATAGAGCATGCAGACACCTAATGAGATCCTGTTTGCCTGTTGATTATTCTAGTTAATGATTAGTTTAACTTACTGAAATATCTTTCATGATTATTCTTTCAGCATTTTCTGGACCATTACGGGTACATATCAAATACTCGTAGTGGCAACCACGACGTTGGCACTGCTATCCGACAATTCCAAGAGTTCTACGGTCTCCAGGTCAGCGGAAGACTGGATGCCGCAACTGTTCGACTCATGAAGAAGCCTCGTTGTGGTATGAGTGATCCCACTCCAGGAAGTCGCTTGCGAAGATATGTCACTCTTGGAAAATGGTCAAAAACTGACTTAAAGTATTTCGTCCGGCCTGGTGAGGATCTCCCTCATGTGAGTACAATTTCAGGGAGTTTGGGACTCTGTTGATGTTTCGAAGTTATTTATACTACTTTTATGCAGCTTAGGATGGAGGGAGTTTATAAAGCGTCCTACGACTTATGATTTGATCCCCCTTTTACACCCAGTCTAGCAACAATGGTGTTTTATTGATCTCTGTTAACATCTTTTGGCATCTGTTAACAGCTTTTAGTCTTGAATTCTAAATGCTCAAACAGCTGCGTTTTTGCCGTTTATATATATATAGTTTTCTTGAGATTTTATTGAATTACTTTGGTGAAATCTTCCAAAGTTTTCACAATACAACGAATCTGCAGGGATACTGTAGTAAAACTGGTCGGGTCGATTTCCCAGAAAAAAAGGTCCAACAAAGGTCAAATATTTATAACCAGTCTGCTAGATTTTATTTAATTTTGTCGAAGGAAACGCGAGAAAGCTGTCAGTTTTGCTTTTGTGGTCATTTTGAAGTCATAAACGACGTTTTCCTTTGAGCGCGCGCAGATTACTTGAGTATTTTTCGAAAGCGTGTGATCATACAACTATTGGGAGCCACCTTAACAGGGATAGGCTCGTGAAGGAAAACATAGCCCATCCTAAATGGGTATAATGTACCTAAAAAAAAAAATTAATTAAACTAATATTGTCTGAACTGTCAATAGGATCAACAGAGAGAGATATTTGGTCAGGCACTACAGTTCTGGGCCAACGTGTCTGGGTTGACTTTTTCTGAAGTCGGTAGCGCCAGTGATGCAGATATCAAGATAAGGTAATTTGGGCAATCAGTAGTAAACTGGGAGATAAACTGGGAAATAGGGTGGTTTTTCTCGAGAAGTAAGTTGTTTTTCATTAACTACCCTACACGATTGGCTCAACAAATTTGCATTTTGCGGCATTTTTTCACCCAATTAGAACTGAGAAAACCAAAACCAATCGTTAATCACTGGCAGCTGTTCTGCCGCGCATTGTGTCAGCTACTTGTAGTTGTGTAGAGTTTTGATTGGTTCAGTGCATTGTTTGCGTTCTTTTGTGATTGGCTAGAGTGATTATTTTGGCTTCGTTTTTACGAAACTCAATTGAAAACCGCTCTAATGGGGATTAAATTATGAAGAAAAGATCAGGAATGAAAAGACCTAGTTCCTTGGATGACTAAACAAAACTCGTATGTTTGATTTAAAACTTTGAATGCACACTACAAGGTATTTAACTAAAGTTGGCAGACTGTTTATTTTAGATTATCATATATCTACATTTCAATTATGAAGCCGTCTTGTTCTGATAATAAGAATGGGAAGCTTCACAACAACTTACATATATGTCATAACGGAAGCCTGAGCTTAAGGGTACCGTAGACGCTGCAGCTAGTTTACTATTTAAGGATATACCTTTACTCGGTGACATTTCCCATTTTACTTAGCATTATCTTAAAACAATACAATAAAACATGAAAAACATGAAATAAAATATAAAAATGCAGCAGCAGTGACTGACCCGTTGCGAAACAAGTTCCATTAATTGAAATAGTTGAAATTAATATTGAGAGGTGTCAATCGTATATGCTTATTATGAAGTACATCTGTTGTTTAATTAGCTTTGGAAGATTCAGTCACGGTGGCACCAATGTGGAACGGACATGCCCGTATCCATTCAACGGTCCCGGAGGTGTTCTGGCGCATGCGTATTTCCCTCAGGACGGGCGAGCTCACTTTGACGAGGACGAAACCTTCACCCACGGAACAAGCAGTGGTGTCAATCTTTTATGGGTGGCGGTGCACGAATTTGGACATTCCTTGGGCCTACAACATACAAACATATATGGGGCAATCATGTATCCTTACTATACAGGTTACGTCCCAGACATGAAGCTCCACTCTGACGACATTGCTGGGATTCAATATCTGTATGGTAAGGGAACGCAAGAAGAGACGTGATAAACTTTAGGGTCGTACGCCATGCGTTGGAATGTAAAAGCAAAAGTTCCGAAGCGAGAGCTCGAAAAAAGATATATCAAGATCACATCACAAGTCTAATTAAGTGCAATGTGCATTTTTACCTTTTGGAGGATCACCGCACCTAAGCTTTCTTATATTTCTTTATTGGTAATATTACGATCAAGCAGTGTGTTAAGATTACATCACAGTTTGATCCGGAATTTTGAGCTAGTGAGGAAGGGGGAGGAGAGACTTTTGACTCAAGGTAGCAGGTGCCACTCAAGGTAACAGGCGCCTCTCCAGAAGCCATAAAAAGCATTTGATACACATAGTTTGTAAGAACAATTTTTTTGTCTGGCGAGGGGGAGGGGGGGGGGGGTGCGTACTGCGCGTGCTGATTTCAATGTTATTTGATTATAATAACATTCCAGTCACAGTCCTAAAAAACTCATGATTGAAATATTTTTGTAAGGGGCCTGTTCCGCTACGTTACTATGGCAAACCTTTATTTAAACTATTTTAAGAAAGTTTGGAGTGTGTTTCAAGCTTAAATTTCCGTTAATCCGACTTTTCACTGAGTGAGGGAATTTTTTTCTAAATTCTTTACATTTCTGATATTCATATACTCTTCATTGTTTTGGAATCAATATTTGGAGTTGTTCTAACCAATCCGGAATGGCGGACATCCTGAAAGCTGTGACGTCATTTTGCATTCTGTGAAGCTAGGATTAGCACGTGAAGGAACAGAATAATATACTCAAAAAACATTTACAGGTTTGCAAAAGAATACTGTGGAAGAACGTGAATAAAGTGAACACTTTCAAATTTGGATGCTAGATGCAAATACATGAATGATCATCAAAGAAATGTAGAAAACTTGGGCAGCTGCGAAAACAAAGCCTAAAAACAACAACAATAAAGTTCTTTATTTTTTTTCGATTACGTAAGTTGGGTACATAACTGAGATGATCATTTATGAGTTTATTTGTCAGTTTTGTTTTTTAGTTGATTGAGGGTGAGAGAACGAGAATTCTTTCAGGGGTCTTAATGGTTTCGTTTTCTATCAGGTTATAACTCTAGTGGCAGCGGTGGCAACCAAACTCCAGCCCCTACAACTCCCGGTAAGTCTTCTACACGTAGATATGCAGATGACAGGGAAAAGTGTCACGATAGGGTATAAATATGGCGCTTGAGCTTCGCAAGGGTCGCGTATTTAGAGAAGTGTTTTGCTAGACTTCTTGTAGTTTCACCATCGGGATAAAGCTATCCACTGGATAAATCGCCATCCAGTGGATGAGTGTTCTGAGCACAAACCGCGCTATCCACTGGATAAATCGCCATCCAGTGGATAAGTATTTTGAGGACAAGCAGCGCTATCCGTTGTGTAGTGATTTATCCGCTGAATAGCGTTATCCTTTCAAACAACCCGGGTCTACTGTCTAACACTCGTTAATATTACTGCCAATTACCAATTACCTTCCTAATCTACTGAAACTCTCAGCCTGTTTACTAGATTGAAAATACAAGGATTGCAGGAGGAATAATTCGATAAAAAATCCTCGCCTAGAGAGTAAAACGTTGCAACAGTCATTAATATGTCAATACTTTCTTGACACTTTAGGAGATTGTGAAGACAGGTTGTCTTCTCCATGCAAACCGTATAAGGATGCTGGTTATTGTGAACTCTATCATTCCAACATGAAATATTGGTGCGACAAGACATGTTATAACTGTAAGTTGTGCAGAAATTAGTAATAGAGTAGAGAAGCTATGGTATAAAAGATTGCAGTTGGGCGGGAGGTTGTTTATGGCCAATAATGAAACAAGCCATAAAACTTCAGATCGTTTATCATAAGCCAAACCACGTGCATATAAGCACATATATACACGGAGCCTGAAAAAATGCTTAATACTTGGATGTAACGCCTTCATAACGGTACATAAACTCAGCAATTCATGTTTACATTGAGTGTTCGTAGCTGGAATAATATTCTGAAACTCATTTTGTGTATCTTCGGTTGCAGGTCAGGAATAAATGACTAAAAAAGCGCGCCTACCTCAATAAATTGGGTTTTATTCTTGAAGAAGTGTATTTAATAAACAAGAAAATAAAAGGAACAGACAAAAACGTGTTGGGTTTTAGTTAACTTATTAATTTTTATCTTATGAGGTTTGTTTCCATCCATCTTTGATTGAATTTAACTTGTACAGAGTACAAGTAACATAAAAGAAACATAAAAAAGAATACACTTACAAGGAAATTCATTTCTTGTGAGGATTGGAAAAAACAACAAACAACAAACAAAATAAATGGCTAATCATTGTAAGTTGTGGTCATCTTCGTGCGTAAGGTCGACCATAGCGTTAAATGTTCAGATGAGCCTCGGTATGAGAACAAGTAATCCATGGAACTCTGCAAACCTAGATGAGTTGTGTTACTGAATGTTGTCAAACGGTAGCTTGCCAAGGGAGGTCATCTCGGACCTCCTTCGTTTCTTCTGGAGTTCTCCAGGAAACAGTTTTGGGTCCCCCCCTTCTATGTTTTTTTTTTCTATTTTTTTTGTTCCTTAACCCACGTAAAGGACTAACCTGACAGACTGCATTCGGGAGTAAAGTTCTGTATTGATCATACATTATGGCATCCTCGGAGACTCAGGGGCTGCTAGTTTATTTGAAGGGCAGAAGAGCCCTTGGGAACTTACTCTTACCGAACCAGTTCCAGAAATTTTCAAAAAAAAATTTAGCCACCCAGTACACCGTACCCCCTTCCTTGATCCACCCATTAAAATATATCAATTATTGAGGACCAGGTGAAGTACCTCAGGTCACTGAGAATTGTAATGCAAAATGAGTGGAAAAGAAATATTGGGTGAATTTGCTTTGTTGTACAGAAGCCTGGAGTCACTGATCGGGAATGAGAAATTAAGGGCCATGTTCATGTTCAGAGAGGAGTTCTCCCAGAAAACACTGTTGCTGTGGTCTGTAATGAGTTACATTCAGCAGTTCATTGATAAGTACATTGATTTGTTTACCAGGAAAGGGGATATAACATTTTTCATAGTATTATTAAATATGAAGCTATGTCAATGTCTACAAGCTGATAGACACATCACAACAATGTTTTTCTCCTTTTTATTTATAACTACAAGACTGTCTAAGTGAGCCTTAATTGTGGTTTCACACAAGAGGATTAACACTGGACTCCTAGTATAAAAGATACCTTAAATATAAGGTATATCTACAGTTATCGCTTGATATTGACTCTGTCACTCTCAGAGTCCATACAGAATACATAACTGTGATGAACTATATCTTTCTCTGCAGTTCAAATATATGATATTCACATATTCATTTGCAGAGAAAATGATGTTACAACTTTTGAATCCAGGGATAAGTTCCCATGGTGTTATCATTTCAATGAAACCTCTCAAGGAGTGCTTTATGCATAGTACTTCAATATTTACATAATTTCAAGAATTTTGTTAAATGTTTACATCGGCCATGGTTTATAGGTGTCAAAAGGTTTAACTCAGTAGTGGATGAAATAAATGCTATCGTATGAAGAAGTGCAATAATTTCCTCTAAATTTAATAAAGTAATACAGTTGAACAATATCTTGCCCTTTTTGGCTCTGTGTCTGCCGTCCATTCTTTGCTTTGATACTCGCATGAAGGCTCCTGAATGTTCTTGCTTACATTTCCTTTCCCAAGACACAAACCAAATTTTTGAAGTCTCGAAAAACCTTTGATATAATGATAAAATACAGTTGGCGGATCGTCCCACTCGATCGGCATAGTTGCATGGCCCATGCAACGGAGATTTGCACATTGTGGAAAGTTTCAGAAGTAGTTCAACGATCGAGGAGAAGTAGTAAGAAACGATGTGTATTCACAGGTATTCGAATAGGTCTGCGCGCCACCAAAAACAACAGTGTAGGAATCATGTACAATAGTTATCAAGATTAACGATGTACCTTCGGTAAGTCCCCCATGAAAATTAATCGGCGAATACTGTTTCCTAACACCCATGTTACGGTTTGCGATTTCCTCGGCTTCGTTGCATCTTTCTCTGAAACTCTCCACGAGAATCTTCCGATGGTACGCGCCAATCGAAGAAAAAAACAACATCGTGTAAGAAGGCGACAAAGTTTCCCGGCTGGACCTCTTCGCTGATTGGCCAGAAAAAATCATTTTTTCTGGCCAATCAGCGGGACGAATTCGAAAATTTCTGGAACTGGTTCCGTAAGAGTAAGTTCCCAGGGGCTCTTCTTCCCTTCAAATAAACTAGCAGCCCCTGGGGCTCCGAGGATGACATTATGGTACCTTCAAGGAAGTTTATTCTTAATAAGAAACTTGAGTTTTTCTTGCAAACTGGCCTTATTATGGATTTGTTTAATCCCCTTTTTTAAATAAATTGGGTAAAATCTGAAATATAGAAAAGTACGTAGATGGTAGGAAAAAAATATTCTTAATGCTTATTAAAGAAGATTGTTTACAAGTGCAATTGCAATTAATATATCTGCTCAAACGTCACTCAATTTCGACCAGAAATAAAATGATGAAAAATAAAACTGGATTTTGCTGCTGCAATATTTATTTACTTTGCTATTCGCTTTTGCTATAATATGGGTGTGGATGCAATGCATGTCTGTTGTAATGTAGTATATATAGATCTACATGCAATTTGGCTGAAACGTTTTTCATTTTTGCTGCCATTTAGTTGACCATAGCGTTGCCATTCGCGTCGGAAAGTAAGGTTACGTGTTTATTTTAACTGAATTTAAGAAGTAAGATTTTATGTTTCATTCCTGACATCATTCTGTGTCAACAAATATTTTAAGATTAAGAAAAGTTGAATTTTTTAAATAAATTAATGTAAAAAACACTTCGTTTATTGGATTTGTTAAATTCGAGGCATAGCAAGATCAATTCTAGTGTGTTTGGTTTAGTCTCGCTCAACTTTCGACTGAGACTGCTCGAGTACTTTTTCTAACTCATTCTGTGAAAAAAGAAACGGCTTTTTCTTACTTTTTTCCGCTTCTCGTACCTGTTCAATGCCTCGACAAGACGTTTTTGTACTTTATCTTCAGCCAGTCACGTAAAATATTATCTTATTTCTCAAAACGTTCAGCCATTTTGAAATACAGAAGGAAAAACTTTGTGGTGATGACGTCAATTGTGCGTCTGCCCTCTAATAGATCATAACCGAGAACTATTCAAACTGCGAGAATAACTTGGCTATTATATGAAACTCGATAGAAACACGGTGCATGTTTTCTACTTCTTAAATACTTGCTACCTAATTATTTATTCATGTCACCACGCGATTCGATTCCAGTCAAACACCCACATTTCACCCTTGAGAAAAAGTCTCCAGTATCCTAATGTAGAGCATCAGGTTAGATTTTCGTATTTTACGCTCTTTAAGCAAGATAAGTATCGAAAATTGTCTGACAGATCTTTTTTGTGGCACTGGATTTGGAGAGTGACGTCCGTATCCACATTACCAAATTCAACTTTGGTATATATGACTCGATGGTCGACCTTGTTTAGTCATGGATGAACATAATAGAGGTGCAAAAGCTGTTAAAATATAACAATTTACGGAGTAAAAGGAGACGCGTCGTGCCGCCTTGATGGCCATCGACAGTGTTAACAAACACGACTGAATTCTTTTAATGGAAACTGCGAAAATCAGTTTAAAACGTATGTTACACTTATTCCCCGGGTTACAGCCTCACTTTATCCTGTCAAAGCGTCACAGACGTTTCGAAACTAGTGCTGCTTGTTGCAGTTCATGAAAGACACAGTTTCCATCACAAGCCGATCACAAGAAAGTAAACTGTCACTAATTAAAAATGGCTTGTGAATATGGTAATAATAAGAACATTGCCCAGCGGCTATTTGAAATAATTTACAGACTAACGTCAGACTCACAGACGCCTAGAGAAGTACAGCTGTAAAACACTCGTTTTAAACTGTCAAGGTCATTAGATGGCGTGTGAATAATCAAGAAAGCATAACCCAGTAGCAATTTGAAAACTTTTAGAAATCACGTCAGACTCACGGGCAGCTACATATAGGAGTTAATTAGAACACTCTTTATAGGAGTGCAAACTGTCAAGAAGTTCATTAAGTGGCGTACGAATAACTTTGAAAGCATTACCCAGTGGCTATTTAAAGAATTTAAGAGATCACGCTAGACTCACAGGCGACTAGAAAAGTGTTGCTATAGAACACTCTTTTTAGGGATGCAAACTGCCAAGAAAGCTAATAAAGGCCTTTAAGGCATTACCCAGCGACTATTAATTTGAAGACCTTTTTCAGAACTTTAGTTACTTTTTAGTTACTTTAAGAAATCGCGACAGAGATACAGACCACTAGACCTGAAGAGATTTAAAACGCTCTATATGTACGTTTTTAGTGTGGCATAACTTGAATGTCAAGATAGTCATTAACTGGTGTTTACACTCGTAAATGGAAAATAATTATTAATCAAACAGCCGGTGTGAACTGTCAGAAATGCTTCAGACTGAGTGGCGACCAGAATTTTAGACCTAAGGAAATCTCGTTTTCTTTATATGATGCCAAAAACTGTGCAGATAATCATTAAATGTGGATGAGCTGTTAACCACAGTATGAGTATTAACCAAGTAGCAGATACGTTTAATAACTTAACGAGCATTACTTTCACAGGCAGATAAAATGTAGAGCTAAGCCTGCACCTCATTGTTTTTACATTGTGAATGAAAAACCTCATTAATTTTGTTTTGAATTCTTAACTTTGAAAGCAAACTCTGACAAGTCACTTCAGACTGACAAGAGGAAATAAATTGAAATACAGTCCTATATTTAGCACCATTCTTTAATACCGTGGGGTCATTTCGGATTCAATAGGGAAAAAACAATCGGGATCATTCCGGGGTCGGGATTATTTCGTGGGCTGTACAGTATCGCACACAAGGCTTAGTTTTTGGCAACTGCTTTTAGAAAAGCACCCAAAACTTCCCGCGGGGTATTTTATGTAAATATCTTTTACCCGATGTGTAGAAAAAAAAAATCCAATACAAGTAGAAATATTAAAAAAATGTGTGCTTGAAATTTAGGATAACGCGTGACGTACCAATATGTGTACTAAAAGGTACTAAATAAACCTACCGATAAATGTAAATAAGAAATTTGACATTTACCAAAAGCAAAGTGAGGGCCAAGAATAACTAAACAATATTAACATTTTTTAAAGAGCAAGATGAGTCAGGCCAAAGTTATAGTTGTTTCAGTCATAACAAACACTGTCAATAGTTTGAAATATAATGCAGACAGAACTGCAGTTATATGCGCCACCCAAAACAACCTGAAACAAAAGACTTATTTAAGTAGCTGTGGTCGGAATTTATCCAATGTGCGATGCTTTTTAGATACTCAAAGTACATGTAGGCCGTATTTGCTTAGCTGGTCCAGACTGACAGGCAGCTAGAAAAGTAGAGCGAAGTTACATTCAGAGCTTTTTTTTGTTTAGCGATGACTGTTAAGTCGGTGATTAACTGGGTTCTGAATTCACAGCTATGAAAGCATAGGTAAAACTGAATAAACTTTAAGAAATCGCATCAAAGATACAGGCCACTAGACCTGTACTAAAACGCTGTATGTGTACGTTTGTAGACTGGCAAAACTGTCAAGATAGTCATTAACTGGTGTTTACACTCATAACTAGGAAAGCATTAATCGAACAGCGGGTGTAAACTCTAAGAAATCGCTTCAGACTGGCAGGCGACCATAATTTTAGAGCTAAAGAAACCTCGTTTTCTTTATAAAGATATCCAGACAATCATTAAATGTTGGTGAAATATTAAAATAAAACATGTATGGTTGAAATTTAGGATTACACGTCACTTAACGATATGTATACTAAAAGGTAAATAAACCTACCGTTAAATGTGAACATGAAATTTTACATTTACCAATAGCAAATTAAGGGGCAAGAATAACTCAAGAACATTAACATTTCTAAAAGAGCAAGATGAGTTAGGACAAAGTTATAGTTGTAGCATAACAAACACTGTCAATAGTTTGAAACTGAATGCAAACCTGAAACCAAAAGGACTTATTTAAGTAGCTGTAGTCGGAATGCATTCGGTCTTTTAGCTACTCTAAGCCCAGGTAGGCTGTACTTGCTTTGCTGGTCCATGAACAAACTGTGATACCTGCATTTATCTAATGTTTTATGCAACATTTGCTTTAAGTATTTATTTAATCCATTCAATTCAAACTTTTGAAATAATATAAGTAGGCCAATCTTCTAAATTTTTCAATTGGAGCTCACTGCGGACTATAATCTTAAACATGTTGGCTGTCGTGTTTCTCCTGTCTTTTTTCATTGGGGTTGCGAATTGCGAAGATAATCAAACTATGGCCTTGGTATGTAGTGGATTTCAAATTAATTCTTCAATCCAACCATTAATATAAGGGACTTTGTGCTTATCAAAGCCTTTTGTTTTGTTATAGAAACAAGTTTGTTAAAATTGAACCCAAAAAAACAGCATACGAGAAGTTGCAAAAAGTTAGCAATTAATATATAGACCTTATTCGATGATTTAACATTTAATACGCGCGGATATTTAGCGAGTTGCGGTCACTGCAACAAATCCCACCACAGAGGCTTTGCCTCTCGATTATGCTGGATAGTGATTACTCTATTTACTAAAATATCACTCATAATTTTTCTTTCAGAAATTCCTGAATCACTACGGTTACATATCAAACACTCGCAGTGGTAACCACGATGTTAGCACGGCCATTTGACAATTTCAAAAGTTCTATGGTCTCCAGGTTAGTGGCAAACTGGATCAAGCAACTGTCCGAATCATGAAGAAGCCTCGGTGCGGTGTAAGTGATCACACTCCAGGCGCTCGCTTGCGAAGATATGCCACTAACGGAAAATGGTCAAAGAGGCACTTGAAATATTACGTCCAACCTGGTCTGGATCTCCCACATGTAGGTACAATTTGAAGTTAAGGGCTTTTTTGGTTTTCCCCTGTTTGAAATATGGATCTCAACTGTAGTAGGTTTAGTTTACCGGGTACAAATTTTATCTAGAAAACAGAAAGTAGCTTCTATATTACACGTGCCACGCTGGGCTAGCGCACACTCTCAAGTGGAACTTTGCCGCCTATTGTTATCAACTTGAACTGTAGAATGGAAATACAGAAAAATAAACACGCAATGGCGGCCATGAAGAAGTAGTGAAAGCCAGGCTAAATTATATTTTTAAAAAAACATTGTAAGTGGCAAGGCTCATTGGAGCAAGGAAGACCCAGAAATCAGCTGCACTACTTCGCAAAGACTTAGTTGGAAAGTCCCTCAACACTAGTCCCCGAAAGTAGGCTCGTTTATGGCTTAAGGATAGAATTTAAAAATGGGATGTCATCTAAAGTTTTGATTTAGTTTGCAAGCAGTAAATTATACCCACGTATATTTTATGTTCCTTCTTGGAATCAATTTCATGTCCAAGCCACTTGGTTAATCTCATGAAGTAATGACAACTTTGCCTGTAAATTTATACATGTGTACGGTAAATCAGATCCATATTCTCCTGTTTTATTAAACCATAGCTTAGCCTTATTTGCCAGGCACTCGATCTTAACTTTTGTTTGTGATGTTGCGGCTACTTGCGCAAAAGTGCTATCGGCTGGAACCTCTGAGGACCTTTTAATATCAGCTGGCAGTTTGAATTTTCCAAAAAGAAACTTACTGCAAACCATAATTTGGTGACATGATGCCAGTACCATAAATCCCAGGTTAGGTATATGAACGATTACAGGTAAGCAGACATTACAGTCTGTTGCCTGACCAAATGGAAAAAAGGCGCAAGTTCAGTTCTGGTTCAGGCATTGGTTATTCCATAGCTTTCGGCGATGACTGTCATTCTGGCACTGGCCCTGTGCCAAGTAGTCACGCATAGGGAATCTATATTTGGGTAGCTCAAAAACTAGTCTCTCCCACATCAAAAATGAAACTTAGAGTTCAATGTGAATAATGTTTAAGCAGTATATGTTAGATGGTCTATTTGAAACTCACATATTGTGACGAAATATTTGGCATAGAAATCATCCAAACTACAGCACAACTTAGAAAACAAGAGAAATCGTAGACTTTTGGCGTATATGCTTTGAAGATTCTCTTGATAGCAAAATTAAATGCAAAGATGAACACATTTAAAAAATGTATTCCAGCCAAAAACATGAATCTCTGGAAAAACAAACCTTGCAGAAAAAGCACTCTCTTGTCTCCATATTTCTGTCTTTCTCTTTTCTCAAAAATCATGTATTTATAACCAAAACGGGAGGCAAAGACTGAACAATTCGAGCGCCGTTTAGGACTTTTTGACAGGCGTAGATCCCAGTCTTCTCTTAAAGGACGCGCTAATATTCATGCATGTTGAGAGCGCGCTAGGCAGTGTGTACATGTAAAATATAAGATCTGAGAAAAGCGTTATCACTTTAAAAATTTACCAGTAACAATCAAATCTCTAAAACAATCAAATCTTTTGTTAAGAATCTATTGGAATACTGTCATGATTTCAACCGATCAGTTGCAAAAAAGAGTTTTTGCTACCTTGATACAAACGTATTGCCCGCTAACGCTAATCCAAATACAGGGTTTGAAGCAAGAATGCTTGTTACAAGACAAAATGCTGCAGGTGACGCACCACAAGACGTCAGTGGTATCATTTCTCTTAACCGATACTCATTTTTCGAAGAACTAGAGGATAAGATGCTTGTACCAAGGCAGCTACAGTCCAATTTAACACTACAGAATGATGATGAGCTAATCAAAAAAGCAGCTGATCTCCAAGTTGCTGGACGAGTTGTTGTTAACCGTTTTCTCCTATGGTTACCCAAATTGATTCCAAAATATAGTCTTTCTGACAATTTTGTCAGCTCATTTTTGAAAGAAATGAAATTGTCCTATCTGAGATCGATGTACCAGATGTCAGCAGCAACACGTCAACCCGATAGTTTTTACCAGATATCTGCAATCATTGACAACGTAAAGCACATTTTTGTGGATCTCCAAAGAACGAAAACTGATAATATGGATGAAAATCCCTACTTGTTTGACATTTGCAAAGTAACTGCTAATAGCAGTTATTTGACAACATGTAGATAAGAATACGCAAATGGAGTTCTTTATCCGGAGACTGAGTATGACAAACGCAAAACAAAATTGACAAACTAATTGCTTACAAACATCTATTGACCACAAAACAGAAACAAGGTATTCTCAACGCTTTGAAAACGGGTGGAAACGTTACAATAAAACCAACAAGGGTCCAATGTGGTGGAATTTTGGGAAGTTTGTTAGCCTCAATAGGAATACCATTGGCGGCTGATTTGGTTAGCAAAGTGTTGGGAAAAGGAGCACCCAGATTAGGAACACCGCATCCCTTTTTTTGGAACATGGGATCATACCACTGGACGGGGTAAAAAAATAAATCTGTCAAAGGGCATATATTGGGAAAAAACAGTCCCTTCAACTCAATTCCGCTAATAAAAGCAATCTTGTAAAACCCAAATTTCACGAAAATATTCCAATGAGCAATTTTGATTTGCTTAGTTGGTGCAAAGATCTTGGAATACCGATAAACAAAGTGAGAATAAGCAAATTCAAGAGAAAAGTGTTTGACAGAGGGTATACTCCAAATTGGACAAAAGAAATATTTACCATTAACAAGATCCAAAATACAAATCCAATCACACAGCTTATAAAGGATTTGAAGCATGAGTTTTTATGGACCTGAGTCAGTTAAAAGCCAAACAAGATATTTTTAAAATTGAAAAATTTGTTAGGAAAGATCACAAGAAGAAGGAAGCTTTAGTCAGGTTTGATTCCTCCTTAAGGAGGAATTGAAATAATTTAGGCGAAATTAACTGTAAACAGCTTACAAGCCCTTCTCCTCCCCTTCTACTTAACAGCAATAGGCTCACGAAGGAAAACGTCGTCCATCTTAAATGGGGTAATTTTCCTTTAAATAATCTATTCATTATTTCATTTTGTCTAAACGATTAAAAGAAACAGCAAAGAGAGATATTTGGTCAAGCACTACAGTTCTGGGCCAAGGCGTCTAGTTTGACATTCTCTGAAGTCAATACCGTCGGTGATGCAGACATCAAGATAAGGTAATTAATTACACCTAATTAGAACAATGATTGATGGATATTGGTCGACAAGCTTCGTATTTTTAATTTAGAACTTTGATGACACTGTTCAAGGAATTTAAGTTTACAGACTGTATATCTTGTAGAATCGCATAGCCAAAGGTTAACCCGCGGTCTGATTGAATATCGAAGAGAGGGTATTTGTATGGGTTATCAAATGGTGACGAGTGAAATTAGGAAATAATTTCACTTGCGTTTTGTCAAAATTCTAATAATTTCCCTCGCCTTTGAGTATACCATTTGGTTACCTTTTAATATCATGGGTGACAAATTACGCTCACAATCCTGGGTTACGGAAGCGTTGC
>OMLO01000316.1_pt1 | contig 29620 bp, 18 predicted proteins | sample 1674811 | NCBI WGS metagenome assembly OMLO01 (sample SAMN06265003, study PRJEB25207) | coral metagenome | isolation source: Coral host | place: Mexico:La Bocana,Puerto Morelos, Mexico | collected 2008-11-13
CGATAATAAGCGTGTTTCAAACTACAAAATTATGCAAAAATCTCAGATACGAAAATTTCGTTTCAGTGGCACTTTAAATCCACGTAAAGTTTCAACTATGGCCATTTGCCCTATTATTGTTCACTTTACTACTTAGCGTGCGTGCTGGATTCATGACGTGGCATGTGAATTTCGTGCGCAGTAAGGATGCACAGAAACAATTGGCGCGAATGTCCTTAAGCTTGGAGAACAAGAGAGAGATGTAAATACTTGTCACATACTGTGTGCTTCTATATGTGAATTCTTTCTGCATGTACTTTTCCCAAATGCTTTTTTGTAAATGAAATATGCAGCAATAGTTCTAGTGTCTTCCAAAAATTGTCAACACCATCATTGATTTTAAGCATGGTAATGTCCACACTTCGTTTCTGTACACTGTAGCATAGCATATTCTTGTCCACACTATTTAGACAAAATATGTGGGGTTTATGAGCAGTTTGTTTGTATTTTGGAATGGTCATTTCAAAGCAATCGTGGTCAATGTGAAGTACATGTAAATAAGAGAGGTTTTCTGTTAAATGTGTTGTGTGTTTCATGTTGAATACTACATGTATGTGGCTTGTTGATAAAAAGCGCCTTATTTTACATTGAGAAAAGGTGATGCTACAGTACAAAATAAACTGAAGTTTGTTTTGTTACAGAATTTGCAAGTCATGAATCATATCCTGCTGAGGTTGAACAAAATAAAGAACAGCCACAGGTTGAGAGCAGGGATGTTTCGAGTCAGGATAATTCTGATGAAGATGATGAGGTAGCCCTCAGGGAGCAGCTACTGAAATCCTTAGCAGATAAACGGAAGACTAAACTGGATGTTGGGGTAACTAGACACTGACTATTTTACCATGACTTCCTGTAACAGGCAGATTTTTCCCTTTACATTAACACAAAACTGTGTAATTTAAGCTACATGTATGTTACTGAAAAAGCAAGGGAGTGGATCCCAATTTGTTTCTGCCAATAACTGTAGATACATGTAGGAAAGAAATAATTCTGCCTCCTACAAAATTTTCTCTGTTTTTAGTACAGAATTATAAAACATGCTGCAAGTGTTAGTTGAATTGACTTCTTTTCATTGTAGAAGGATTTGAACTCTTCAAAAAGTGTGTCAGTAACCAAACATCAGGGCATGCAGTCTGCAAATACAGCAGCTAACAACAGAGCACATCAGACAAAACAGCAGCAGACTTCCAGACAGGTAGGTACAAACGTGAACAAATTTCCCTTTCCCCACTTTACACATTCAACTGCACTAATGTGACTGCCTGTTGTCTATGAACTTAATGAGCCTCATTAGTCACAATTCCTTTAATTTTGCAATGGCAAATTATGCATGGTTTCTTCGTCATAAGTACTCTTTTGAGAGTATCTAAATCCTAACAAATGGTTTGGACAATTCTTGAAATTTCAAGCTATTTGAACACAGACATAAATTTTTGCTTTTGCTTTACACCACTGAAATGACCGTCAGCAAAAGGTGGCATGAAAAAATGCCAGAAATCCATCTGTGTTCCCAGGCTCTGAGTTTCCTTTCTCCATGCCTAATTCTTGCATATCTTGGCATGTGTAGGTATCGTTTGTTGCACCTCCCAAGCATGATCCTGTGGTGATTAAGCTGGGTGAGGATTCTGATAGTGATGACTCAGACGCCTCAGATACAGAATCTACCAAAAAAACAACATCTAATGGTAAAGGCTCTGGAGGTGGAGGTAGAGGCTTATTTGGAGGTCTAGAAATGATGATCAAGGAGGCTCGCAAGTCTGCTGAGGTAACTTGAAATATACATGTAACTGTTATTCACAATCAGTGAGTGGTCAATATCAAATTTATGTAAAAATCGCAGTTTCACTTATTACTGCACATTTCATAAGGCAAATAAAATAAAATCAAGTCAATTTTTAATTATCCACGATGATCATAGCAAAATGTGAAACCATTGATTCAGTAGAATGTGCATTAAACCCTGATATCAAGTGACTGCCTTGCTAACCCCTATGGTTATTCCGGGAAGCCATTACTCTAATTTTATCATCATTGTTTTTGTACAATTAGTATTATAGTGTGAGGTCTTCAGTAAATGGAATGTGATGGAAATAACATGTACCACCTTCTGTGAAAAACAAGCATGAGTGTTTTTTTTCTTTCAAGTGGTTTCATTTTTTAAAAAAAATGCCCTTTCACAATTACATTGAAACATTCAGACCTTATAACGGAATCAGAACATCTTAATTACAGAGCAAGAACAAGTGCAAAACAAGCAAATACAAATAGTTATATTCCAGCCTTGCATATGAGTTTGTCCTGCCTCTTAGACCAGGGACCAAAATTTTATATCCTTATTTTTAGGCTTCTAAAGTGAAAGGGACACCATCACCACAGGTGACTGATACAGAACAGCAAGACAACACAGGACTACCACCAGAACCAAAGACTCCAGATGCAATGGCCCACATGCCTGAACAAATGAAGACAGAGTATAAGAAGCTGAAGGAACAGTTAGCACTGCGTGAGAGTAAAACAAGACAACCACTCACTACTGTTAATCAAGAAAAAGGTACTTGTAGGAAAATGAACCAAACACATGTTAACTTTATTTGTCTGCTTATTGCTAAGCATGTTTTGTGGTCATTATTACCCCCACTATGTGTGCTTGAAAACTCTTACTCTCAAACTGTCCTTTGTAAATTTGATTTCTAAAATATGTTATCAAGAAAAACAAGAAACAACAACAACAACATACCACAAGGAAATCCTGCTACAAACTAGTTCTTTTTAATGTACAATGTACTTTATTGTCTGTTTCCTCTCAAAAGCAAAATTTAAAATCTCCTTGTACTTGATCAGAGAAGAAACAACTATATGTAAACATTATGTGGCTTACATTTGAATTGTCACACATTATGGTTTTATCCACACTTCTAAAGATGCTAGAAAAAATACCAGATAAAAGTACAGCTTGTAGCTGCATAGTCTACTCTGCAGGCATTTTTTTTAGGATACATGTACCATGCAAGACTCCTGCCAAAAAAACAGCTGCTCACATGTGAACCACATTCCTTTGGTGAAAGTAGCCAATTGCACATGGTTTTTATTGTTGCACTCTGTCACAGGAGATGTCACCATAGTGACGCTGGCCTGTCAATATAGTCATATTTCCAGCTATAGTTTAGGTCCGTTGAAAAATACCAGCAATGCTTGAAAGAGCTTTTTATGTAGCATCTTCAAAGTTCAAAATTTATGAGATCAAGTATGAAGTACTTTGGGCTTTCATTCACTTTTTTGTTTTATCTGTTATCATCATTGCCTGTGAACATGTTTTGGAGGCACACAGCATGAAACGAAAGCCGAAAATCCCTCAGTGTTTGCACTGCAGGCTGTCATGAACAGTACACCAGCAATTATCTGCCATATCCTTTGTCATTACGTGACTGGTCTGTTCAACAGGGTTCAAACAAACTATAAACACAAAAGGAAAGGAATGTTGTTCAGATGTGAGCAGCTATTGCTTTGGGACGAGCATTACGTGACATACCAAAAAACAGCCATGAACGAGACTAGTAGCTGCATGGTGCAGGAGTGAAATGATGGCTAACTGTTAGTTTACTGATGTGCTCTTTTCTAGTAGACAGTTCTCCTTTGGTAGAACCTGAAGATCAGTTACAAAATGCAACAGCAGATGACAGCAGTCACTTGAATGATCTATACAGTTTTGTTACTGGCTGCGAAGAATACCTGTCCAAACACAAGTGAGTTGTTGTCTTTGTTGCCTTAAGGACAGTACTACTTTCAACATGTCTGTCTGACACAGGCTTCTGGTGATTCAGTCTTAAAAATCAAACTGCTGAAAAACAATATGCGGCTAATTGTTCTGGGATTGCAACTTCAAGTTGAACATCCATAAATTATGCACTCAGCTAGGTAACTGTAATGTGCTGCTGAGTTCTGCCATATGACAGTAGTCTCTGTTTATTGTCTACTACATGCATGTACATTTCTTTTCTTCATTTAGGACAGTCATTGAGAAAGACAAAGGCATCATGAATAAAATGGTGACAGAATTGATTGACAAAAAGCGATCCCTTGCAGCTCAAGAAGAAATTGTGCGCAAACTTCAACAGGAACTTGAAGCTGCACAGAAAGTTACAATTGCCAACAGACTGCTTGTAAGCAGGCTACAAAGTAAGACAAAGCTGGTAAAGGAAAGAATCAGGGACAGGCAGCTGGCAGCAAGTAATTTTGAGGAAGAGCTTTTAAGAGCTAAAAGTATAATTTCAGCAGTGAAAAGAAAATTGCCTATTGCAGGCGATACAGGATCTGGAAGAAACAGTCCTCAAGTTGAATTATTGGGTAGCGTCAGTAATGAAAACCAGAAGTTTATAATCACTTCTTCCACAGCTCAGGATATCAAGAACTCACTAGATGCAAAGCTCAACAAGCTATCGTCTTTAACAAAGCTGGAAAACAGAGAGAAAAGAAAACTGGAGGGAACCAGTGAGTCTTCATCAGAAGAAACTGTAAGTGGATCTCGATCTGTCACTTATTGTTGATTTTGTTCACTTTAGGTTTAATTATGTGGCATGGAGGAGATATGGGGTAAGTGGTATATATGAACTGCATAGAAAGGAACAAATGAAAAAAAAGACCAGGATCAGAAGTTATCTTCTCACAAGAGACTAGCACTCTCTTCCAGAAATTGCCATTTTCAGGAGGTGCCTCTTAAGGAGGTGCCCTCTTAGCTTATAGAAAGTGTCCACCTCGGAAGTTATTGGTTTTAAAGCTTCCTCTGTAGGCAACGTCTTCTTGCAGCATGGGTCTGTTACAAGTTATACTTAAGGTCTTTCTTGCTGGAGTTGCTCCAATGTAGAGGTTATACTTTATCAACCTGCTGCTATTCTTCTGGGTAGTCCATATTTAATTTGCAGAACTTCTCTTTAGGGAGAGGTGTTGTTTCAAATTGGTACTATACTTGTACATGCAAGTGTTCTTGTCATTTTTTTTTTTGCAAGGTGGCCAAAAAACAAAAAGGTATTCCTCAGGGAAGTCCAGCTTCATCAGCACCTAGCACTCCAAGGAAATCAGCCACAGCTGAACGTATTGCACAAGAAAAAGCCAGGCTAAAAAAACTGGAGCATGAACTGTCAGAGAAGCTAAAGTTATATGCATACAGTAGACAGGAGGATGAAGGGAAAACCCATTCTTCAGTGTCACCTAAGAGACAATCACAAAATAACAATGACATTGCTGATGTCACAAGAAGTGAAAGAGAGGAAAAACAGCCTGGTCCAGATGGTGCAATCAGTGATAATTCAAAACACACTTTATCAGAAATACAGGATGTGGATTCCAGAGGGCAAAATAATCAGTTTCTAGAAAGACAGAAAGCAGTTGCCTCACCAGAAGATCATGAAATGCCAGAGGCAATGGAGTTAAACATCAATGCCCACCAGATGGAACGTATAAAAAAATTGCAGGTCAGTATCCCAATTATTTTTCCCAGCATATTAGTGGTCCAGAATCATAAATCCTTGAATTTGATACCAGTAACTAATCATGTGCACTCCTAAATTTCACTTCTAAAAGTTAACTGTAATCATCAATCTTTTGCCATTTTTACACTTTAATAAACGATTAATCAATGCAAGTTTATCTCTATTCAATTACAAATGGTAAGGAAAGTCACTATAAGGGCATGTAAATTCAATTAAGTGTTTTGAAGTTGTAAGAGTTTGTTTGGCTGTTTGTAGCTCAGCACTGTTATAGCTAGTAATCCTGTGTTTCTCTGTTCGTGAAAATATTAAGTAAAAAACTAGTCAATTGCAGTTGAGTTCACCTCTATGATCATTGCTATATTTAGCTTTCTGCTACTCAATTTATGGTAGAAAACTCTGATGTTGAGTGACTCACAACAAATGACAGAATTTTTTTTTATAGTACAACTTCAAAAGTTGCGTGCAATTTTACACAGGCCAAAAATAATGGGGAACGTCACTGGTAAACTAGGTGCAACTAATGTAAAGCCTAAAAGTAGTTCAAAATACCGGTAGATCCATTTTTTAATAGATCTTTGTTTGTCTATTATCTGAGTCACTCGCTCATTCGCTCATTCGATTTGTAAAACTTTAGGGAGCCACCTTAATCAGGTCACCAACAGCTCACTTAAGGCTGGCTGTACATGGATTTAAGAGGTGGCTATATCAAAGGGGTTTTTCTTGAAATAAGAGAATGTTGGCCTGAGCCTATTTGGGCTAAATTAGGTCGCTGCAAAAGATGAGGTAGCTGTATATACTAGCATCCTATCCAGGGGGAGTAGAACTATTCCTAGTGGCTTCATGCTATGGAACCAGGGATGAGTGTTGATCTGCTTGACCACCATGCAAGAAAATTGTATTCCTGAAGACAAAGAAAACAATAACCAATTTCAGACAATTCTGTGGAAAAACAGGATTTATCTATCATTCTGGTACATGTACTTCCCAGCTGAAAAATACAAACATGATCATAGCTACACCCCTCACTTTGATTCCCTCCTTTTCTTCCTTCCTTAGTCTGAGTTGTTGGTAGGAATTGATTTAGTCTCTGTAAGAAACACACATTCAGATATGGACAACTGTATTAAAACTAGACACAAATTTTGAAGGTGGAGAAGAGGAATAGACCATTTTACAGTTGTCTGCTCAGTGACCTGGCCTTTGGATGACAGCGAGGCAAAGGCCAGGTCACTGAGCAGACAACTGTAAAATGGTCTATTGCCTGGGTTGTTTTGGAAAAGTCTGTCCCCTAAATTTCTAAAAGCAATTTGCTAATTTTTTTGTGCACAATTGTTCTTAGGCTGAGAAGGAAAAGAAAGGTCCCCAGTTTTTTGCTTTTGACCTTGATGACATCCCATTAACAGCACATCAGCAATCTATACTTTGTGTTTGCTTGCCCTTTGCTTGTGAGCTTAAAAGCGTTGTGACAGACCAAGAAATTGGCAACTTGTCTGGGGTGGAACACAAAGGCACTGACACTGTGACCAGAGAAATCAGCAGAAGAGACGGTGATGAAGTGATACTACATGTATGTCCTTTGGAAAAGTACCAGAGTCAGCTCTTACACTTTAAATCTTACAGGTAAAATGTAACTTTCTGTTTATCCACACATTTTATGTTAATTTTCATGGAAGTACTATAGCATGCACTACAAGTAAAGGAGAAGTAGAATTTGTGGTGAATCTCTACAGCCTGAAAACAAGCTCTCTCTACCCACTTCTTCTAAAGCTTAGATCTAATAAAATTTACTTGCAGGTGTGAGCTATGGATAATTTACCAAAGGTGAGGTCAAGATTGCTTAATATTGGCCGAGTTCTCTTGCTGAGTTTCATTGGACTGAGACATAATCAAAGTCCATAAACATGCAAAAGAACAGTCAGGCCAATAGCCAGTGATCTTGAATCCGCACTTGATCAGAAAAGGATGTATTACTTGGGATTAAGAATGCCAAAAGATGATCTTCACGCTCAGCAATCCCAAAATGGGCGAGATAGGGCCATCCTGTCTGCTCAGGTGGCCAAACCCAACTCAGAATTTGGTTCATTTTGCCTACTCATGGAGGTAGCCATATAATAGAGATCATTAAAGCAGCATTTTGTTTTGTAGATTGAGCCCATATTTCAGAATCCAATGTGGATATTCCCTAACATCTCTTACATTCTCAAACAAACTGAATCCTGTCTGGCCTATGTGCAACTTTGACCTGCAAGGCAAGTGTAATGACGAGGACTGTAAATTCCAGCACTTCATTACATGTAAGCTTACTCAAGAAGAAACACTGCAGGATTTGGCCGCGTACAACCCAAATCTTTCTGTGGACTGTAAAGACTTGAAGGAACTGCATGAGCATGTTGAAGCTTTTACAAAAGCTTTTGCAAAGCAATACCAAGACAAAATGTCATGGGATGAACTTTGTATATTACTGGTTAATGAAGTTAGGAAGCACAGGAAAGGAAGTGGACCTTTTAATATTTTTCTTCAACCTCGAGCATGGCGGTTGCTGCAGATGGAAGAGAAACAAGATGAACATGTGAGGGAAGATATTGCTGATGATTTAGGCAAGGGGATTGTTTTCTCTAGAAAAGATCAATTGCATGATGCAGTTTCACAACCAAGCGAGGCTGTAAGAAATCAAATAAAGCCTGCTGGTGAAGAAAGGTGAGGCAAATGTTTTGCCTTGATAGTGTAAGCGTACATACATAGGTACATTGTAGTACACTTACATGTATCTTGCATCAGGTAGCAGAGGTGAAATCGTGTTTTTATTGCTCAGAAGGTAAATTATTTGCCTGAAAGTGCATTCATTTTCTATGATTTTGAATCTACGTACCCTTGAACATTTCTGACATTAGCAAACCCTTCAATCTTCTTGGAGGAGTGGTGGTCTAATGACTAACATGCTTGGTTTAAGCCATTGCATCCTGTTCTTGGACAAAACTCTGTGCTCTCACAGTATCATTCTCCATCAAGGTGGAAAAGTGGGTATCAGTGAAATAAGGATGGTAATCAGATAATGATATACTTGTTTCAGAAATGAAATAACAATTGGGGAGATAAGGCGTGTGGAAAACTAGTCTGATTTTGTTAATTTAAAATCGGCGTACGTAATTCCGCATGAACTCCAGGGTTTTTAGGTTAAAATATCAAAGATAAGTAAAGAGGCAAACTATCCTAATAATATTTTGTATAAGTGAATCTGGGGGATTAATAATTTCAAACATTACCATCATTTTCACAAACCATAACCCTTAAAGAGGCATATGAAACTGCCGCACAGCTTAACGAAAAGGTCAAATGAACAGAATTCGATGGAGTGTTTTGCAAAAAATTCAAACTTTTGTTCAATAGATTGTTTTGCAAAACATAGAAAATCGGTAGAGAAAGTGACCCATTGAAAGAAAATAGGGGTCACCGAATGTCCAAGATTGTTAAATCCACACAAAGTTATAGCAAAGCATGATACTGTAAGGTTTCTGCAGAAACAATTAGTGCAAATGTCCTTAAGCATTTGAGGTAACCCTGTGATGCACTAGCAGGCTGGTTGCTTTATGTGACAGAAACTGGGATATGCTCTGGCTGTATGGGACACTTGGTCAGAAGCAGACTTCACCTTAATCTTCTTATCGTGGCAGCAGTTGTACATGCCAAGTATAATGCTGTTTCCTTTTCTTTTTGCAGTCAAGAAATACGCTACTTTTTGGAAGAGTACAATAACATTGAAGCTCTTGAAACATCACTGGAAAACTCTCCTGGTGACATAGCTTTATGGATCAAGTTGGCTAGGTTAAAACTTCATCAAAACTGTGATGACCCCCATGCTGAGAACAATATCAGGCAGGCTCTCAGTACACTTGCAAGGGCATTAGAAGAGAATGCACAGTCAGAGGTATGTTGATGAGTAGCGCACTCTGATTGGCTAGGAAACCATGTTATTTTTAATAGGCCATTTTCAAATTACCTTTAGCCTCTTAAACCAAGTCTTGGTGCTCATCCTTTAATTTCATTCACATGCAAATTAAAACAAATTTTCATAGAAATGGTTGTGCACCAGGCCTTGGTTTGATAAAGAGGCTTGAGGCAATTTGGAAATGGGCTGCTATTCAGTAGTTAAAAAGAGTATAATTCGCACTCAGTTTTAGGAACACTGCTGGAGACAATGTGACTGTTCTAGTGAGGCCTGAAACTTCTGAAAGTGAGTAATGTTTGAGTCTTTTAAAATCCAAGCTTATCCCTATCCACAGCATCATCAGAGGACAAAACGATTCTCATCTTTTGTTTTGCCCCTATTAATGGCCCAACAAGTGACTCCAAGGTCAGCCGCATCCCAGAACTCTTCTCATTTCTTAAGTGGTGAATTGGCCATTTTCAAGTTATTATTTTGTCTCTGTTTCTTGTCTCTGTTTCAAAACAAGTCCTCATGGAAAATCTGTCACATGAATATGAATTGGACTTGCATGAAAATGAACCTGTAGGCAGAAGTCATTGTTATATGGCTGATTTTGGGCTTGTTTTGGCACAGAGGCAAAAGGTAACTCGGAAATGACCTATTGTTTTTTATACAAACCTTAAATTAAGTATTTAAAGTATTTGTAGCTGATCCACTGTCATTTATGAGTCGCACAACTTAATGGATGTGTCATAACATCAAAAAAGTTTTGACCATGGCCAGCTTCAAGTTTATTCCAGTTTAGAGATACATGCAATTATTGAACTTATCTGATGGAGCCCCTGTGTGTTTCAGGCACCCACCCCCCATCAGTTGAATCAGTTGGTAACTTTGTGTTTACTTTTATACTACAAGTGCTTTAGCCATCGTGCTATGGGGAAGGGGAGGGTAGGGGTAACCATGTGCATACTGGACCTCATTGTTACATACATGTATTGTGAAAGACAGTGTTGATGGCTTTCTTGAATATTTTTTTTTTTTTGTGTGTGTGTGTGTGTACAGGAATTGTGGTTAGAGTACTTGGAGTTATATTCCTCACAGAGCAACAGAGATGAGCTCAGAGAGATTTGTGACCAAGCTGTAGAATTCTCACCGACCTTCAGTGTCTGGTGGAAGTACCTGGAGTATTCACAGACATACCATGACAAGAGGACAGTTTGTTTGCGTTTAATTTCCTTTCTCACAGGGAACTCAAGTGAGGCAGTAGAATTTCACTCTCACTGTATCCTTGAAGCACTTCTCTATCTCATACAACTGGAACTTTATTCTGGACATTACAAGTCAGCATTGGCTGTGTTCAAAGCAGCTATAACTACGAAAGCCAGTAGTTGTACAGAGGTCCCGGTACTGTCCAGTCATTTGCTGCCTTCTGACTTTTGTTTGGCTTGGTTGGCATATATCCATGTCTTTGAATTTCATCGACTGCCTGTTGCTTGGTTTGATCCTCGGCATGGCAAACCAGCAAGAATGGTAACAAAAGAAGAATTTGTGTTCCCATGGAAACCATCTCAACAATCCAGAGCTTCTGGAGAGAAGCTGCTGGTAATGTTTCAAGGTAATGATTTCACTTAAGCTTGGCATTCCCTATCATTTTTGTTTGGCGCGTGTGAAAGATTAACACTGACTGTGACAAGCTCATTATTATGCTTCTATTAAAGCTCGTTTGGATATTATCTTTCCTAAAAACCTCTTTACGTAACCTTATTTTAGTGCTCTGTAACGTTTGACTTGTACTCTACCAACAACGTCCAAACGTTTCATGTTGGGATTAATTGAATGAGTGTTATCTTTTTCTTTGAATTAGATGCATTAAAAGCCTGCAATGCCCTGCCGAAATCCGCCCCAGACAAACTCACCATTTGCCTTCCATTGTACAAGAACCTCATTGCCCTGGAGAGAGCCTACGGCAGAAACGACTCTGCCAGAGGAATCTTCCGCCATCTACTAAAGGAAAATCAATCAGAGGTAGTGCTGTGGTTATGTCTAGCAGCCCTTGAAGTCTCTACGGAGAGAAGCAGAGAAGCAGAGCAGGTGTACCTTGAAGCACTAGAGAAGTGCAAGGGTCATGCTGAGTTATCGTACAATGCAGCACGGTTTTATCTAGAACAGGTTAGTCATCAGTTATAGAGCTCAAGCTAAAACTTTAAGACAGTGACAACGACTTATTATCAGTGAGTTTTGTTAGAACAAGAGTTCAAAAGGTTGTATGATTAATTAAGGTTATGTAAAAAGTGTGGTGGCATTTATTTTGTATGAAAGTGTTAAATTCTTAACTCCAAAAGGTGTCATTATTCAAAATCATTTTACTTGGACATACTCAGATAAAGCCTTTTTACCACTCGTAATCTTACAAATTCCTTGTACCTTTTCGACAGAACGAAGTTGAAAAAGCGGCGTCAGTTCTTGTCAAATGTGTTCATCACAAGTTCTCAGCAGTGAGTGCGCCACAGGATGATCAAATACACAGCCTGGCCACTGTCTCTTCAGAAGACCAAAGTGCCAATCCTGTGGCACTGTACCGCAGACTGCTGTCACAGCCATTGCCATACGACTATAAGTGCCCGCCTCTGATGCCAGGCGTTAACCCACAGAGCCTGGGCAGGGAGAAGCTCTTTCTGTGGTTGTCTTACTGGTATGTGCTCATATGTCAACCGATAGTGGGCCGATAGTTTGCCAACAGACGACCGACAATATCGTTCAGGACCTGTTCTTCACTAATATGGGAATTCACGTTGTATTTAGCAACACCATTCTTATTGGTCTACAGCATGCTGGGAGTATAAGCAGGGTTACTCTGTAGATAAATAATGCAACAGTAGTTTAACAACTGGTGGAAATCACCAGTTGAATATGTACAGTACAGGATAATTGTCGATTTGTAAAGCTGTATGAAGAGCCGTTATTAATGTCTTTAAGACCTGGCTTCAGCTTGTGTGAGTCGATCATAAGAGTTGCTCTATCCCAAGTCAGTCGTAAGAATGTCTTGTAGGCCGCTTTTTGATCTCCTGGTTTTTTAGCTTGTTACTAGAGATATCACCACCAGCCACCTCCATGTGGGACAACCTCTCTGTAGCGTCAGCATTTGAGACAGCTGTGCATAGTCCTTTGGAGAGACAGGACGTGCAAACTCTGTGGACTGAATATCTGTTCTACCAGAGATCAAAAGCCTCGCAAAGCAAGCAGTCTATGGATGAATTAATAAACAGGTGTTTCATGTCGGTCAGCACACACAGCTCCTTGCCTCATTCTTCAAGCGCTGTTTGGGAGGATTACAGATTTCACAATCAGGTGAGTTGTTTTCTTCTGTTTTTTTAGCTTTGAAAAGACAATTTATCTTGACAGGTGTGTCACTGTCACATCATTTCTTTTGTGCATAACACAGATCAAGGCGTAAGTCAAAACACAACGGCTTTAAGCTTTAATTGCTTCCTGTAGGAGTTGTTGATTTTTTCATTCTTGGCCAGGTGTTAGGGTTAGCCCATTTCCCAGTTGCCTTAAAGTCTCTCTATCAAAGCGAGGCTTGGTGCAAAACCATTCATATGAAAAGGAGTTTAATTTACATGTGGGTGTAATGTCATATTCATATGAAAGGATGGGCACCAAGACTCGCTTTGAGAAAGAGGCTTAAGGTAATTCGGAAATTACCTATTGAGCAGGGTTTTTATTTTGTTCAGTTTTTTTGTGACTGCTCATTCTCTTGGAGTGATTATGTTTACAGATTATCAGTATATCGTTAAGCTGCCATCATCACTCATCGTGGTCATCTGTCTTTACAACTTACTTGAGGCTTTTTCCTGGAAGTGTCAGCCTTGCATTGCGGTGTGTATTAATAGAGACCTATTAGGCTACAAGTTCCAAAACGTGCGTTTTATTACAAGGGTGCAATTATTTTAACTCCTAAATCTCGAGTATTTGAAGCATTTTTAATTTCTCCTTTTATTTCTTTTAATCTCTTCGTTTAAATTTTTGTTTATTTTACAGGGCTTACAATGATATCAGTTTTACAACTGAAGTGGTTACCCTGCATAATTATTTTCCATTATTATTATTTCTTGTGGAGACGCCTTTGACTTTCAAAGCAGGCTTTTTCCTTGTCACTGCTTTCCGTTAAAAACGACTGTTTATTGCGAGATTTTGAACATAGCCTTTGTTCCACACTATAATAGTAAGTTTTTAAACTGATAGCTTTAGTTATAAAAGGTTACATGCCACCATTTGTAATATTTAACTGAATATTTTTTTCTTTTTTCTTTTTTTCGTACAGGGCTTGCAAAGACGAGATGGAGAAGAAAAACCTGGATGAAGCCAAGAAGATCAGTGCTCATTTTCTTTCGGCAAATCCCTACAGTATTAGCATGTGGAAAGTGTACCATTCACTGACTCTGTACATGTTGGATATATTTTTTGGATATATTTTTTTAATAACAGGTTAAGCTTCGTACAATGGAAATAACAAGATGAGATTTGCCAAGTTTACCTAAGGTAGCCTGCGTAGCAGTCTTTTCCGTTTCCTTTCAGGCAAGCAGGAGTTGCGCGAGGGCTCGGGGACAGAGGTGACAAAAAAGTAGTGGCAGTGGGGGAGGGGCCCCCCCCCCCCCCCCCCCCCCGTTCCTCTTTTTGCTCTCGCCCCATGCGTTCGCGCGACTTCCCCTTGGCTCCCGCTTTCTCCCGCTAAGAGGAACGGAAAAGACTGCTACGCAGGCTAACCTAAGGCGCCTGTGATTTAACATTTCTAGGTAACATGGGAAAGGCAGCATTGAACAAACATGTTCCCGCCTTCTTTTTCACTAAACGTAACTTAAAATTAAGATCATTTTTAATCCTCTCGTCAATCACAGATTTAAATGATTGTCTTCCGTTGTGTTGTATTTTTTCCTCCGCTTTTCTTAAAACAGGGCTATTTCTATAGAGCTACAGAGAAACCATGTCAAGGAGGTTAGTCTCTTTTTATTTTTTTCGTTCTCTCGATGTTTTTTTTTTTTTTTTTTTTTTTTTGTGTTGTTGGGGGGGGGGGGGGGTGTTGTGTTCGACTAGTGTTGTATGAGTATGTTTGTAATACAGCAGCCAGTACGCGCATGGCTGCATTCCAACAGATTTTGCAGTGTTGTTGCTAGGTAACGTGACGTATGCTGATAGCTAGAAGCTAACGCCACACGTACTATTTTAATTTCTGTTTCAACAAGAACCATACTCTTTTTAAACTCTTTTCTTTCAAACAGCTATAGAGCTCGGGAATGTTGTATGGAGTGATTTGTGTGATGTTTTAGTGGTTAGTTGCTTGATCATCTTTTTCTTAGGCACGAAAGATGTACCAGCAGGCCACCGAGATTTTACCACTCGCCGCAACTCTTTGGAAAGATGTAAAGCTCAATAATATTCGTTTGTAACCTTTTGTTTTTGTTTGTTTGTTTGTGCCCGTTTTCATAGTTTGTTTAGCTTTCTTTTTATGTATTTTTAGTTTTAAATCCTGGTTTTCATTTTCCTTTTTCGTGTTCACAGTTTTTGATGTTCGAGCTCGCTCGGAGTGGCAATGGCAGTGCTGTGCAAGAGATTCTGGTCAATAGTCGGCATATAGGTGTCGAACTCGAAGGATTTTTGAACACTCTCTTAGGTAAATGAGAGTGTTCTCGTCATTTGAATGCAGTCGTTGCCAGACTTAACGGTTTATAAAACTACGATTGCGAAAATTGTCCTGCTCAAAGCTTGCGAGCACGACTTGCACAGGACTCAACTTGTAAATGAACTTTTGGTATCAAAACAATGTTTGGTTACAGTTAACTCCAGCTTGGCAAGGTAGGCGTTATTTTAAATGCACTATCCGTCCTCAGCGAAGAGAACTTCCTATTTTTATACAGCCTCGTCGGTAATTTGTGTTGATTATGGTAACAATGAAGGGCCAGGTAACTTACTACTGGAGCGAAAATTAGTTTTCGTTGTCGCATTTTTCATATTTTTTTTGGCTTCCACATTTTTTATAGTTTTCTTATACTGTAGTATTTCGCTCACGGAATGAGACTGTTGCTTGTACAAAACGACTGGTGCAAATTCTAATGATTTAAATTCTAATGACAAATTTCAGTTGTTTGTCAGCAGTATATGAATTGATTATCGTTGACGAATATTTCTTAGAGGTATATTGCTATGATATATTAAAGAAAACAGGAATACATTGTTTCATTGCTTGGATGTTTTGTTTCACTCAGTGGTTTGTTTGTGAGTCTTGTGTGTTATGTTGGGGTGTCTTGGTTTCAAGGCAGTAACTGGAGTTGTAGTTCAAGTACTCGGGCAGTAGTTCAACTACTTTGCTTCCTACCGGTTCAATTTCCCATGTGGTGTTCTTTAATTGACAAAAATAGAATTGATATATTTTTCTGGTTTTTGTTTATGCTTCTTGGTGTGTATTGAGGTCTTTTGGTTGTTTGTATTTTCAATGAATTCAATGAATTTCAATGATTTCAATGAATCGCTCTAGTGAGTGCATAACACTTATTGTGAGTTTCTTTTTTTGTTTATTTGTTCTGCATTCACAATATCTTTTATTGATTACATAAGCACTATATAAAACCCCATTCCCCATAATAAACGAGTAGAGTATGTAGAAGTGGAGATTTTACAGTCGTTAGCCAGTCTGTCAGTCAGTCAAACAGTCGTTTAATAGTCAGTCAGTTCATTATTAGACTTTCAATCAGTCAGTCAGCTGTTAATGACTTGTCAGTCGGTCAGTTAGTTAGTCAGTCAGTCACCCTAACAGTCAGTCGTCGATCAGTTGTCAGTCAGTCAGTCTGCACTCAGTTTGTCAGTCAGTCAGTCAGTATGGCAGTCTGTCTGTCTGTCTACCAGTCAGTCAGTTGTCAGTCAGACAACCAATCATTCAGTCAGGAGTCAGTCGTAAGTCAGTGACTCAGTCGTCAGTCAGTCACTCAGTCAGTCAGCTGTTAGTTAACTAGTCAGTCGTGGAGCAGGCAGTCAGACAGCAGTCATTCTGTGACTTGGGAAGTTCATACAAGCAATGTTTGTTGGTTCAGCGTCATCATATTCGTCATTATCATTATCGTTAATATTCTAACCACTGTGGCCGGTCTTATACTTAACCACTTTCTATATAAACCATTGTCTTCCTTTGTTTCAGTGTCTGGTAAAAATCTTGAATTTATCTGGGTCTTTTGGACGTGGAGGTTGTTTTGTAAAATTAGGTTTCTTCAATGCTTTGTTCAGTCTCAATACCTCACCTGTTGTCTTTGATCTTAACTGGCCCTCATTATATTGATTTTTTTTGTTAAAAAAATACACATTCATTCTTTTTCTAGTATTTTATTTTAAAAAATACACATCTGGCTGGCATTGTCTATGTTTTCACCTGATCTTTCATATTCAGGAGAACTAGTTGTGTTATACAGAGCGTGGGAGAGAATGACGAAGGGAGTGAAATTATTGGGTGGGTTTGTTGTTGCTTTACTTTCTTCCTCAGTTGTAGGCTCCCAGTACCGCGAGGACAACCAGTCAGTCGGTTTTACAAGAATAAGCCTGCATGCAGTGTACACAGTGCATTGCTGAAAGGCTGGAAATACGAACAGTGATACTGTACACCAGAAATCAGGACTGGACGACAGAGAAATTAACTCTTGCGTTAGCTACCCATGAGGGTAGAAACGTGCCCCGGAAGAGATCAGATAAAGACCTGTCTGTTCCTGAGCAAGACACTCGGGAACTTCGTACTCCCGTGCCCGTGATTTTCCAGGGGCGCTGTTGTAATGTTTGTAAGTAGGACGAACGAACGAAGAACTTTTACGTTGTCCTGTGTCAAAGAGAAACCATAACTGTATGTTGTTGTATTCTAGTTTGTATTAAGCTGGTGAAGATTTTCATTGGAACGAGAATTTTTAGGTTTTCTTGCGGCGGCTACTGTAGAACGTTTGTAAGTAACTGGAGAACTAATTTGACTCAAAAGATTTCTAAAAACACAAATTAGAATTTCAGGAAAATGAAACATTACTGGCAGGCGCGAGGCAAGTTGTAATTACTTTTTGTTTTTCATTTCTGTGGAGAAAAAAAGGGCAGTCTCCCTGACTTGTTAGTACGTGAATTATAAACACATTTGCCGTTTTCACTGAAACAGTTGAATCTTTGCCAGCTTCCTAAGACTGTGTCAAGTAAACTCTTGTTGTTTAAATAGTTTGGTCACCAATTTGATCCTCCTAAATCCATCTTGCCAGGGGAGCCTCAGTCTTGCTGCTTAGTGTTAAAAACTAGACCGAGTGGAGTACAATTCAGGGAGTAACCTCGCGAGCAATGAGCGCTCGTCCGCTTTGAAATCACGAAAAGTGATTGCTCCTGAACTATACGTCGTTTAAGTACTAATTAAACGCACCGATAAACATTCTAGTTCAAAAGTTGTTATTGAGAATTTCTTGTGAACGAAAGAGTCGCAAGTACTTTTCATAGTTTTTACAAGCAGAAGGGGAAAATCGAGATTGAGGCCGGTAAAGCAAAATTGATTGATGTGAAAATGGCGCAAGTGTCCAATTACAGGTATCCAGTTACGAAAAGGTGTTATTGGACGGATACCTTTAATTGGACACCCACTGGATCGCGCGCCAAGTACGTGGCAAATAGGCGCCAAGCGAACCCACCAGAATCGAGAATTTCGTAATAGATACGAGTACTCCTGCTATCACCTTTCGTCTCTGGTGACTTGTTTTTTCAATGATTTTGTGTCTTACGTGTAGTTCAACTTGTAGCCTTAAAGAATTGGCTGTGTGAAGTCTCTTGTATTATTTAAATGATTGTCATTAAAATGTGGCTTAATGAAATTTGTCTTTGTTATTTTTCGCGCATATGAAGTACCCTGTAAAAAGAGGCAAAAGAGATTTTCAAACCTGTCGACAGGGAACTTGTGACTAAAAAAATGGGCTGATGCCTTTAGGACTACCCGGTTTAGAAATTTTTGCAAAACAGTTTGACAGGTGTGAACTCTTTGTGGCTGAGTGCGCAGGAGCGATTTCACGATCTCATGATTTGACGATCTTGCATGGTGATGAAAGAGGATGCCACTCGCTTGTTAGTATTTATTTCGTGTAGTTAACAGTAAATGGTCGGGGGGGGGGGGATTATTGGCCTACTTGAGCAGCGTTTTCTTATCTTCTATCGGAAAAACCCGTTTCTCTATGTGAAGCTGCTTAGAGTTTGAAAAAGTTGATTAAGCAACTAAACAATAGCATTCTAAAGAAAAAAACGCCGGAAAACATCCACTGCGCAGAACATTGGTCATAGCACGTCATAAAACAAGGGATGCGACTGGGTACGAGTCAAATTCTCATGGCCGGCTGCCTAGAGCCGCTTAATGGTCCAGCCCCGCTCGTACCGGCGAAAGACACAGGGCGCACGGCGGGTGACAGTACTGCTGCTTCACTTTCAGATGAGAAGATAGGAATGACAGTTATCTGAAAAGTGCAAAGAGAATTTGACAACTGTATCTAAGGTTCTTGTTACTGATCCATCTAGCTCATAACCTGGAAGCATGGCTGCAAACTCTCTGGGTAGTTAGGTTTTTGCATTTGACATCCACGGCCAACTATACGGGGTTTTCGGTCAGTGGTTTACGATCAGCCCGTTGCCAGCAAGGGCGTAACTTAATAATATCAGTCCCAGTTTTCACGACATGCAATCACAGAGCAAAGGGTGGGATAACGAGCGGAAAACATTAAAAACTAAGCCTGATTGAACTGTTAGTACAATCATTTCCTATTAATAACTGTGAAACAATTTCCTCCAACAACAAAACACAGTCGCTGGGCGCTGGCCGAGTGAGAGCGGTGCCTTGTGTTACAAATCCATTAGCGATGGTATTCGTAGTTGACAAGCTCTTTGAACCACGAAAACGCCTTAACGAGGGGTAATTCAAACCTATCTTTGGCTAGAACTAACATCGATTGCTACCATTTAATGCTTAACTTGCAATTAGCGAGCAAAACGACTTCATTGGCTTCCCTGAAATTAAAAACCTGCTATGCGGTGATTAGCAACGATATTTACCTTGTTGTGAGTTGCAGCCTTTATTAAAATCCTGATCCAATCATCCGTCCTATGCCGTCATTCCTTGAAAGCGATGTTAGAATTTTCAAAAGATTTTAATCTGAGAACAAATAAGGTATTCTTTGTACAGTATACCGCCTTTCAAGCAGAGTTCAGCTCATATTATAAAAGGTGATAATACAAGAGTTTTTTACGCAATTAACTGCATTCAATCCGCCAAAGGCGTGTTATTAAATCAGAATTTTTTTCTAATATTCCTTCAACGCAAGACAATTAGACGTCAATAGGCCGTTTTGGGTTGAGACATTTAATCCGAGTAATTATCGAAGGTTTTTTCAAAGACAATCCGTGTTGCTCACTGTTTTTAGAGTCAATATTTTGAAGCTTCTGCGGTTTTTTACCAATTCTCATAAGCGATTTCTGCATTCTGTTTGCTGATGCCACCTTTCGTCAACTCAGGGTCAACAAAATACTTTACACAACCTTGTTTCTCATGGCGACTCATTCAAACAACTCCTGACAAACAAACTGAATTCGAGTGGTTCCGATATTGAATTCATCTCTGTCGCATTCAGTGTACGTATGCTTATCACAGCATCGCCGGAGACATGAAATCGCTCTTGAAAGCTAAGTTTAAATCGAGCAGAAAAGGAGTAAAAATTCTTTGTGGAGCTTGCAATCGAAAAATGGTGTATGCCTGAACGTGTAATAGACAATCAGTTCACGTTCAAAACCTGCTCTGACCCTGTTGTTGTTTTTATGTGACCCTGAAGCCTTGATTGCGTCCGTTCAACTCAGAATAGGAAAAGTGCGGCAAATGTGGTTGTGCTACTGTAATTATGTTGCATTGAGCCTGACAGATGAAGAGATACTTCATAACCCAAAAAAGCAGAACATCCATCTTGAAGGCTAAAAGGTCATACGAACAAATACCATAATCGTGTTGGAGGAATGCGTACCACCACGTATTTGGTGCCGAGGCAAGGTACATAGCCAACACTGTTTTTACATCCAAAAAATTGCACAACATGTTCGTATAATCAAAAAACGCCTTTTCTTTAAGAATATGTCAAGTCTAAGGCAGTCAACTGGAACAATAGAGGCGATTTGTTGAATAGTCTTTGTGATAACTTAGAAACAGTGCTTCGTGACAAGAAAACACTTCGATATCCGGATTTAGAAACCTGCTAGCATAATAGGTATTCGACAACTGGATTAAATTACCCGCATCAAAGGCGAGAGGCCAAAGGAATTTATTAAGACAAGAGCACGGAACTGACGGAGTAGTTTAATTATCTAAATGGAAATGAATTTGGCGTGTCAAGCATTATATTTGATTGACCGGTGTTTTTGATTTGACGCATACAGTGGGTATATAGAGCACTGTTTCCTTGATTGATCAGCAGACCTCATCATTAACCGAACGGATTTCGAGAGTGAAGGCGACAGGATTTCAAGCTTTAATTGAAAAGGAAAGTTTACAGACTTCATAGAGTGCGACGTGCAAAATCCACTTACAAACTACTTGCTAATAGAATTCAAAAAGGAACATTTTCATTGAAAGATTATTAGCACGAACGGTGGACGAAACGTGGCAAGGATTTCTGTCTACTTGCAAATGGCCGCGAACGTGAGCGACATCGTCACGAATTCCAGTTCTGCATCGACACAGTGTACATATGACCTTGATTCACTGACTGAGAAATTTTGCAAGACTGTTGCGTACTTCATTATCATGTTCAGTTCTCTGATCGGTAACGTGTTGGTCATATGCGTCGTTATAATAAACAGGCAAATGCGAACTGTCACAAATTATCTCATAGTAAATATGGCCGTGGCAGACCTTCTGATTACAGTCTTTAGCATGCCAGTGACCATTAAACTGCTTGTGACAGGACACATGGATTGGTCAAGCGGAGTATTCTCAAATATATTATGCAAGCTCATCCCATTTACCCAATACCTGTCGATAGCAAGCTCAGTTCTGACTTTGACAGCAATCGCTTTTGACCGGTTTTTGGCAGTAATGTTTCCTCTAAAGCGATACATGCCTTTTCAGGTATCATATGGTATAATGGTTATTGTATGGATCGTGGGTATCGCCGTCAATTCTCCGATTCTTTACGCTCAGAGAGTCATCATGCGCAACGGAAAATGGTTCTGCTTGGAGATTTGGACGCCGGCTTTTACAGAAGAAGCATCTAAGCATTTTACCATTGTTATCTTTGTCGTTTTTTACCTGGTTCCACTACTAACTATGTCGATACTGTATAGCTTTATTGTTCTCAAACTTTGGGTGAGAAAAGTTCCGGGTAATCAAACCGCCGAAAATCAACGACGCTCTGATAAATCGAAGAAGAAAGTTCTAATTATGCTGATGACAGTGGTGATTCTTTTTGCACTGTGTTGGCTTCCGGTGTACATTAGCCAGTTCATTTATTTCTTTGATAAAGAAAACTTTCCGTGCGGTCCCCCGGCAGTTCTCAGCTTCATGGGATACTTTTTGGGTCATGCAAACAGTGCGATAAATCCCACTATATATGCGATATTTAATTCTAACTTTCGCAAAGGATTCATAGACATTTTTCTGTGTCGTTGTCGTAGGAACAGAGTCGCTCCGCACACCAACGTTCAAATAGGATCAGCAATTGGCCAAGATGGTACTCATGGCGGGGTTGCTTTAACACGCGTGCGCCCTCGCGATCCCTAGGACGCATAGCTGAAGCGGGAAACGAAACACAGAGTAATATATTTCATAAAGCGCAACATTTTAAAACTTTGCAGTGAAGGTTGTACGTTTTAACATCACAAAATATCATAAGATTGACTCGCTATTAAATAAGTTCTTTAAAAACCCTTTGCTGGCAGGTGTTGTATTTTCCAGCAGAAAACAATTAGAAATTTATAACAAGCTCGAAAAGATTGTATTGCTCGCCCGGTTTTTGCCAATCGTAACTGTACGATATGTTAACACAGTGTATTGAAAGCCGAGTCAACCATTAGTAGTAAGTGACGAAAATGTTTTAAAATCTACGCACGAAACCCAACGCTTCAGGCTAGCTGATCAATTTATTTGTTTATCTACCCCCCTTCAGCCGTAAAAAAGTAATTGATTTTGAATTTCCGTTACTTCATGTTGTATACTCTGTAAACTTGTCAGTATTAAAAACACAATAAAATTTATCTTTATTATTAAAGAAAAAAGCTTATCCGATTTCCTGCCATCCATCCAAGTAAATGAGAACCCTTTAAGTAGAAGAGTCGTCATTGTTCAGTTCAATAACTCCCAGAAAGAATAAAGACATTTTTCTTTTTACACCAAACAGCTCTTCATTGTGTCGTGACGAATGATGAGCAAACACTGGAGTTACATTGTCTAAAATCTAAACTGTAATATCCTATTTCTAGTTTTAAGGTTGTCAAACCATATCACATCGTTTGATCGATGATGAGTACATCTTTTACTTTGTATCGCTCAAACTCACTTCACGATTAAGAAATACAATGACAACTGAAATTGAAGAGAGTCGCTTTTGCTTTTTTATTTCCTCTTCGTGATAAACGGAACCTTTCTTAATTTTCGCATTTTAACACAATGATGAAGCTATTGAGCTCAGTTATCCATGTTTTCACACGAGGCCTGGTGGACTAGAATAGACATTAAATCTGAATCTATATATTTTTCATACCTCTCGTTACTCTCTTTATAAACTGAGAATTAATAAACATGACAGCCTGAAATTCAGAATCCAAAGCCATCAGTTTTAATTCAACACTGCCTTGCCGATACTCAGCTCCTAATACAAAACTGTCAACCAATTTAAGAACTGAATGACGATTTTACCTAAACAAAAGTTTCTAATATTTTTTTGCTTGTCAAAAATGTTTCAAGCATCTTCAGTCCAAAAGTTGCTTGCGTGCTTTCTTGTTTTTTCTCCTGTCAATACTTATTTTAAGTACACATATATAGCGCCCTGCTTTGAGAGATCGTTCAATACTTAATTAGTTCAAGTCACAGGCATATTGTATGAGATTGCATGTTTTGTTGTTCAGTCTCGCCCCAGGCATATCCCTAATGAAACAAGCGGATGTCCATTTTCCATTGAAGAACGCCTGTGAACATTACTGAAAGGCATTCCTTTGAGTTTTTTATGAGTATATATTACAAGAAAACAACCTTTTTGATTGTTAGTAAATAAAAAAAAGCGTAAAAGGTTATTGGGTCCATTTCTTTTGCAGGCCCCTATTGTTAGCAGGTGTGTGAAAAAAAAGCTGAAAATATATGCTAAAAGAAAAGAAGGGACCGTAGAATTGACTTCTTTCTAAAGAAGTCACTTGAGTTCTTTCTAAAGAAGTCACTTGAGTTCTTTCTAAAGAAAAGCCGGAAAATCTAGCAAGACAGTGACAAAAATTTTATGTTTGTAAATTTGATTGCATTTTTCGGTAGTTGCAGGGCTTTACTCGACTGCCAATTGCTTTTTACTACAGCAGAACTAGACTGATAGCTGATTCCACGCATCTACCTGGTTCATATTAAGGCGTCGAGTACAGGGAGGGATCACGAATGGTCGCAGATTAACTGGCGAGGTTCCTTGTGTGCATCTCATTTTAGTATTCAACGTAGGTAATCGATGGCTTGACTTGAAATTCTTTGCGACATACAAGAAACTCGTCAATATTTATACATTAGGTAACTGTCTTTGTGATTTTTGGAACATTTCCGTGAAGTTGTCAGGATTGTGAGAATTTTCCTATCTTGAAGAATTTTTACAAGTCCGTGTCTTAACTATAATCAAACGAAAGTACTGTAGCAATGGAGTTCTACTCAAGATAAAGTAATTAGCCTAATCTTTCACAGTTTACTCGGAAAGAAATTGTTCAATGGATTTTTTATTATGTTTCAATTTCACTCAGTCAGGAAAATTTGGCATAAGTTGTTCACTTAGGTGTCGTCCTTAGAAAATAATCATTTCGATAGAATTTTTGCCAAAACAAATTCACTGTCACCGTACCAAAATCACTGATTCACGTGCAACTCGGCATGCCGTGCCTTATCAAAATTCATTGGCTAATAGAAATGGATTTCTTCGTCCGGTGGTGAACAAAAACACCACGAAGAACAAAATAAAAACTTCCGTTTAATGTTTAAGTGTGCCTGCAGGGCTGTGAGGTATTTCCTGAAGTGGAACACGTACAGTTTTTAATTTGCTGTAGATTGGGTGGGTAATGTCATACTAAAAAGCTTGTCGAACTGCCGACTACAAACTGTAAACACTCTTACACAACAAGTACTGTCGTAAATCAATATCTAAAACAATCTAAGGACTTACTTTGTTATAATTTATATTATGAAGACCACAATTCAGGGCCACGTATCTAGTTTTCGTTCGTAGATATCGCACAAGAAGATTTACAAAAGCTGCAAGAAATGGCAACAAATCTAATGCACTTATTTATCCACATATAGTTGATTCATGCACCATCAATAAAAAGGCCAAACACAAATCTGATAAAAATAAACATGATGAGCTGGGGTTCTTGACTCATGTATTTGACTTAACATGTTTTCGATGTACATGTTCATTTGCCCGATTTAAACACTATGTGCTTTTAGAAGAAGTTAGAAGAAATCTCGATGTTGACAAGTTTGTTTGGGCAGTGGGGCAGTTTATTCCAACGAGGGTTTTGAGAAGTCAAAGGGCCGAAAGTGCTTGGGAACGAGGTGAATGTGTAGGACTAACAGGATAGTTCTCGTGATAGTTTCTAGAAATAATGCAGAACGAGAAAATGATCGTCATGCTGAAATGAAGGAGCAGGGCTGTGATCCCATCGGTGCTGCGGTCGATTTTCGGAACAATTGAGGTGAGTACTGAGTACATCGTACAAAACCAGAACAGCGCTAGTGGGACGAACCGCTGACAAATGAGACTGTTCTCGCAATCATTCGGTGCACTCTGGGAAGGAGATTAGTTCGAGGGAAAATAATTTAGGCGCGGGACTTTTTAAACCCAATAAGAAACAGTCTCGTTTAATCATGCTTTTGGCATGTTTTAATGTTTATTTTACGGTATATTGTAGAGGTCAAGCCCCGGGGGTGTACTCCCCTATATAAAGTATATAGGTATGTGCCGCCCCAAAGGGTATGGTTTTTGAGCCGTTTTGGTCTGAAAACGGGTATAGATTTTGAACATTTTGGTCTGAAATTGGGTATGGTAATCGGGCGAACGTTCACGAAAACTTATAAACTTATTCCAAATTCTTCCCAGCAACCGGGGCGAGTAAATAGATAATATATATCATTCCAGCTAAAATTTTACCTATTCATCTTTGTTACGTTGACTTCCGTTCAGCACTGATGCATATGCTATGCTTAATCACGTACAACTTAAGGTCTGAAAACGGGTATGGATTTTTGAGGCCAGGTCTGAAAAAGGGTGTAGAAAATGGCATTTTATGGTCTGAAATTGGGTCTGGATTTGGAGACGCGGGCGGCACACCCCCACCAAAAACTCCAAGGAGTACCCCCCGGGGGTCAAGCTTAGGTATTTATGTTTCGCCAGGTCACTAGCTGCTGTTGACGTCTCTTTGACTTGCTTACAGCGCTTGCACTTCTTGCAACGGTCGTCGTTAAAAAGCACTGAGAAGCCCACGTTTAGCTTGGTATTTCAAGGTAAACTCAGAAAATGTTGTTAATTGTGTATGCTATGGTTATAAACTAGTGAAAACCGGCTACGTGTGTAAAACAGCAGTGTTTCTTTTCTTTGAAAATTCTGTTTCCAGAATGAGTTGGTGAACATTGTAGTCCCTTCGGTGAACTTGAGGCAATATTTAATCTAAGTGAATTTTACCTCAATGGAAAAAATATGTTTGTTTTGCCAGTGCTTGAATGTTTTTGCCAAAGTTCGTAGTTGTCCTGCTGCATTTCACTGCAGTTGCTCGCAGTTTGGTGGATTTTAATACAAAACACTGTCTCCGGCTGCCTGAAGTGTGTTTGTTGTTCGTTGTACACCGATTGTTGGATGTTGCAAATCTCTTACTAGTCTACCTAGCGGTTAGTGAACGCTGTGTGTAAGTTAGCATTTATAATACTGCCATATGTTACAGAACATGTTAAAAAATGCTCATCATAATCATTTAGTAAAAGCTCCATGATGCATACTCTTGCACTGTTTTGCCATATAATGGCAGATGATGCTAGATGCATTGATGCTATTTTGCATTGAAGCTTTATTAAGTTCTACTAACAATTACATTTTTTGAAAATAGTTCCCCGAGACTCTCAATGTTCCCTTCACCTCATCAGGTCGACTGGGTCACAAATTTGCCATAGTTTCAAGGTGCACAACCTAATCACATGCAAGTTAAAGGTCCAAGTTGTTGTTTCCCTAGGGAGTTATAGAACTTTGTTTGGCCTAGGAAGTTATTGAGTTTTGACCCATGACACGTGACGCGTTCTCCTCCAATCGGAAAACTTATTTGAGTTGGGAGCCAAGTGGAATAATCTGCCAAACGAAATTGCTGAGGTGGAAAATTTGAACATTTTTAAGAACACACTGAGATGTATTGTGTATTTACATTTAGTATTTGAAATGGCTTTCATTAGTTGCCATATACAATAACCTGCGTAAACAAATAAATACAAATACAAATACAAATAAAATTCACTGTCTTCCAAGGAACCAGTCATTAGTTATAGCAAAACAGATGGCACAAAATAGTTTGAAAATGCGCAGAGATTCCAGCGACAACATCAGGCCACCTTCAAGTGCATGCTCTGATCACATGCAACAGTTGTCAACATCTTGTGATAATAGTGAACTGCTTCTCATTTGACGTCATAGTAAACACTTTCATTGTTAGATGTCATGTGACCATAACAAGCCAATGAATGGGCACACTGTAATGGGAAAAGTGTCAGCTATCTAACCAAAAAAATAAATATGATACACTTCATAATATTGAAAAAAAAAAGCATTGGATCAACTCTGGACAAAATAAAACTGAGTGACAAGGGTGTCTGGAAAACCCGAATAGCGAATAGCGAATAGTCGCGAATAGCGAACAGAACGAATAGTACGAATAGTACGAATAGTGCGAATAGTGCGACATTGTGCGAGGAGATATAATCATGGGCTTTATTTATTAGTGGAAGTGATTTATTTTTTTTTTTATTTTGACTTTTGTTCTGCTTTAGAGTGTTTGTAAAAGCATGCACGAAACTCAAATAAAATATGCATGAGAAATCCAGCGATCAAAAATCGAGCACTAACTAAAATGAATCGAAGATAACTTATCATAATTTGAAACAATTTTTTCGCTCAAAATTATAATAAGTTAAAAACTACAAACTATACTGTAACAACTGCATAGATGATGAAATTCAAACGACTTCTTGCCTTGGACACAACATATCTGCAAAATACAATTCCTCCAGCTTGTTCGACCGTCAGCGTCCGGGGATAAACACTATTGCTCCACGTGATCGATTTCAACGAATCCAGAATAGTGCTGAACTAAAGCAGTGACTATTGACGACTATTCACCACTATTCGTACTATTCGGACTATTCGCTATTCGGACTATTCGCTGTTCACTATTCGCTATTCGCGACTATTCGGTATTCGCTATTCGGTTTTTCCAGTCACCCGAGTGACAAACAGTATGGAGAATTACAAGATCAGTCCTGATACTAGACAAGATAGAATGGAATGGCAGTCAGTATGGAGAATTACTGGACAAAACTGTAAGGCAAGCAGTATGAATAATTGCAATATAAGGTCTGACTCTAGACAAGATAACAATGAATGGCAATCAGCATGGAGAATTACAGTAGTGTAACTTCTGACACTGGTCAAGATAAAACTAAATGGCAATCGGTATGGAGAATTATAATATCAGTTCTGACTCTGGACAAGAATAAAAAACTGAATGGCATTCATCGTGGAAAATTACAATATCAGTTCAGAAACTGGACAAGATAAAACTGAGTGGCAACCTGTCTAGAGAATTACAATATAAGTTCTGAAACAAGACAAAGTAAAACTGTATGACAATCAATATGGAGAATTACCAGTTCAGTTCTGAAACTGCAGAAGATAGAGACATAAGTTCTAATAAAAGACAAGTTCTGACTCTGGAAAAGATAAAACTAAATGCCGATCAGAGAATTACAATACCAGTTCTGGTACTGGACTTTATGAAAAAGTGAATGACAATCAGTAGGGGAAATACTGTTCACGTTCTGATACCAGAAAAGAGAAAAGTGAATGACCATCAGTAAGAAGAGTTATTTCTTTTCGGACTTTGCACAAGTGAGTCCAATAAGCTCTTAAGACCTTCCTCCAAGGTGGTAAATTAAGCAATGAAGTTTAACACCCCTCCGCAAACCTTTACTCTCTTTGAGAGGGTTGTGGAAGGAAATTGAACTCCCTTGCAAAATTTTTTTTTTCCTAAAAAACAATCATCAATTTTAGTGAGTGACTTTCTAACAATATGAAAATGGAAACTTAGTAACATTGAACTACACAAAGGACTATATACTATACTACTTTAAATAAGAAAAAAATGTACATATGAAAAACACTTCGCAACACGCCAGACAAACAGGAGCACAGCTGATGATAAAATGATTTTAACTATATGCTGCATTGTCATTTTTCTGCTAATGATTGAATATATGAATAAATTATGACAAGGAGGGTGAGAGGAAGAGAAGTCTTCCTCCAACCAACTTTCCCCCCTCCAGAGAGGACAAGAGTGGGAGGAAGAGTAGCATCCTCCCATCCACCTCCCCCCTCAGAGTGGACAAGGCTGTAAGAAAAAGTAGTCTTCCTTCCACCCACTACCCACCCCTGTAGTGGATGAGGGCATGAGGAAGAGAAGTCCTCCCAGCCACCGCCCTCCCTCCAAAATGGATGTGAATGAGAGGAAGAGTAGTCCTCCTCCCAGCTACCTTCCCTCCCCCTCCAGAGTGAACAGGCAGGGAGGGGGAGGAAAAATAGATAAAGGGTGAAAGTTTCTAAAGAAACTGTTGTGCTGCGTCGGTGGGGGTAACAAGGTAATTTGGTTATATCAACTA